>ENA-UPXC01001734-UPXC01001734.1-human-gut-metagenome-genome-assembly--contig:-NODE-1734-length-29046-cov-10.967552_pt1 | contig 29046 bp, 48 predicted proteins | sample MGYA00250047_ERZ773371 | MGnify/ENA primary metagenome ERZ773371 (study PRJEB29103, sample SAMN06111975) | human gut metagenome | biome: human gut; feature: ankylosing spondylitis patient; material... | reverse complement strand
TGTTTTTGAGCAGATTCATTATACTTCAAAGTGTGGTTACGCGATATTTATTTGTTCAAAAAGTTGTAAACTGCTGTTCAAATAGTATTCAAATAAAAAAGACGGCCCCTCCCTTCGCACATCCGCGAAAAACGTGCATAACGGGAGTGAACCCTCTTTTATTATGATAAGTGTATCAGATTTATTGACCGGAATCAAGAATATAAGAATACATGGCTCAAAAAGGCGATTTGATATTTAGAGATAGCTGGTGTCTTTTCGCAAAAGGTCTGATGAGTGCTGCCATGTGGAATTACTTTTTTTGTATCCTACGGCGATATAAATAATTCCACTTATAGGATAAATATGGTCCATATCAAAATGCGTTAAGGATCTTTTGTACCAGAAGTTTACTACTACTTTTTATAATTTTCTGCGAAGCTCAACGACCTTCCCTAATATTTTCACTGGCAAGGACTGAATTTCTTTATTTGAATAAAAATGTGGTTCATATACACTTGTATTTGTTGCTATGAGTGTAATGCCATCTTCCTGCTTTTTTACGCGCTTGGCTGTTGCTTCATTTCCGTTCACAAGAACAATAGCTATGTCATCGTTATCTACGTTATCCTGTCGGCGAACAATAACTATATCTCCGTTCAGTATACGCGGTTCCATTGAATGGTCGTGTATTTTTAAGGCAAAGAAATCTCCTGTTGCCGCAAGTTCTGGCGTAATTTCTTCATAATCAAGTATTTCTGCAATAGTTTTTAATGGTATTCCAGCAATAACGTGTTCTAGAACAGGAACAGGAACCCATTTGCCGGTACGTTTAAGGGGAATTGTTGTTCTTACCGGGGTTAACCCCATAAGCCAGTCAAAAGAAACATTGAAGTAAGAACAAATTCTTTTTTTGATAGCATCATCTGGTGTACTCTTATTGTGTTCGTAAAGAGAAATTGTCGATTTTGAGATACCAAGAATCTTTCCAAGCTCATCTCCTGTTATTTTTCTTTCTAATCTTAGCTCTTTTATTCTACTTCCTAATGTACCCATATAGACGCACCCTTCTTTAGTTCAAGATTTATAAATCTATTTTTAGCATGCCATAGAATTTAATAACTGTAAACAGTGACTTTAATAAAACTGGTGAGAAGTCTAGCGATGATGTTTTTGGACGATAACGCTGATAATACTATTGTTTTAAAGTTTTCTTTTTTGCCATCTTTTTTGCTATCTTCATTGCTATTTCTAAAGAAGCGCGTAATAGTTTCCTGTCTTCAGCATCCTCAGTAGTAATTTTTGTGGCAGAACTACCCAGAAAGGCTATCATTTTTTCAAGATTGTGAACTATATCTTGTTCATCTTTTGGGGAGGGGAGTGGTGGTACATTTGAAACATGAATATCTTTTGAAGTAGAATTGCCTAGCAAATAGTCAATAGACACATTAAAGTATGCAGATATTTTTTTTAATGTAGAGACATCCGGGACTCTTCTTCCTTGTTCGTACATTCCGATTGCACTCGGAGATATTTCTAAAGCTTTACTTAATTCTGCTTGCGTCATCCTTTTTTCTTCTCTTAGTCTTTTGAGAGCTATCATACTGAGCACATCCTTAACTTGTGTGATTTATAATTACTATAGCATATAAACTATATATTTAAAATGCTTTTCTTCACAAAACGTGTATTACTGCACATATCACACATTTTGTGATATGTGTTACAAGCGAAGGGGGAATATAAAAAGGTTCCCTGTATATCCGGCGCAAGCCGCTAATAAATAGCGACGGCATTCCGGCCATGCGGGAAACTTATTCTACCCATAATTATATCACAAGATGTGAAAAATGGAATAAGGGAAGGAGTATGACGGTGTCAACATATTGTGAAAATTTTTTGAATAAGAAAAAAATTTTTCAAGGTGGTACCACAAAAAAATAAAAGGATATTTCCCGCCACCTATCGCATTCGGATAGGTAAAATGGATAAACATCCCTTGGTGGGTATGTTTATCCTGCTTGTTATAAGATGTCAACTTGTTGAATCGGCTCTAATGAATATATAGCATTTATGCGAATTTCACGCTATACTTATGTAGTATAAATATTGGGGAAAGAAGGGAATCTATCTATGAATATTACCGTTTATCTCGGCTCCCGCTGTGGGAACCGGTCTTGTTATGCTGATTATGCTTATGCGTTAGGGGCCTGGATTGCCCGCCACGGGCACACCCTCGTTTATGGCGGCAGCCGGACCGGGCTCATGGGAAAACTGGCTGACGGTGCCTTGAAGGCCGGAGGCCAGGTCATCGGCGTGGAACCGCAGTTCTTCATGGATGAGGAATTACAGCATGAAGGCTTGACGAAACTGATCGTGACGCCGGATATGACGTCGCGCAAGCAGCAGATGATGGATTTAGGCGATATTTTCCTGGCCTTTCCCGGCGGTATCGGGACGCTGGAAGAAATCAGCCAGGTCATGAGCCAGGTGAAACTGCATCAGATGGAAGGGCGCTTTGCCTTCCTCGACTTCGACGGCTATTACCAGCCTATGAAGGCCTTGATCCAGCAGATGAGCGACGAAGGCTTCGTCGACGAGGATTGGGCCGACGCCGTACCCTTCCTGCCGTCCTTTGCGGCTCTGACGGCCTTTGTCCTCGGCCGCGACCTGCCCAGGCCCGGCGAAACGTGGCGCCATTTCAAGAACCATATGTACCGCATCCTCGATTTAGCCGACGACGCCGAAACGGGCGAGACTTACGTCGTCTATAAGACCTTATATGGCGAATACCGCGATTTCATCCGGCCTCTGGACATGTTCCTCAGCGAAGTGGACCATGACAAATATCCCGACGTCCGACAGAAATGGCGCTTTGAAAAAACGGCGGGACTCTGCTCGTGGAATCCCGCCATTTCCAGTCAATATCTGAAGAAATGAGTCTATAAGCGCTGAATCGCATCGAGGGCCAGCAGCGACCGTTCACATTCGTCGGCCATCATGGTCAGCTGATAGCATAAGGGACTGCCTTTCATTTTGCCGGCAGCATAGGTCAGGCCGTTGGTCCGTTCATCCAGGAAGGGCTTGTCGATCTGGTTGGGGTCGCCGACGAGGATGATCTTCGTGTCTTTCCCGGTCCGGGTGATAATGCCTTTGACCTGGTTCGGCGTCATGTTCTGGGCTTCGTCGATGATGAGGTATGTCTTTTCCAGGGAGCGGCCGCGGATGAAATTGAGAGCTTCTGTCTGGATGAGCTGGCGGTCGAAGATTTCCTCGATTTCTCTATTTTCTTCAGCATACCAGCCGAACATATAGAGTCTGTAAAGAAGGGGCAAATTCTATTGCAATTTCTGATTAATACGCATAGATTGCATCACTAATCTTGATGAATCACATGCATGACGCTCTTTACAAATGGCTAATTTGTCTTTTTTACGTTATCTCCGTAAATTGTCTTCCAATCGTTTTTCATGGAGATAGTATTCCAGCCATTCTCGGCAGATGTTTTCTTATCGCGTTCAGCCCGTTCAGGACGACCGTATTCGCGTTGCGTATCATCACAGAGAATATTGAATACTTCAGCTTTATAGGGGTTATCCTTTAGCGTATACCGGAACATGGAATAATCGCCACTGCTGTTCCCGAAGGCTAAGACCGGCTGTATCCCGATTTCACGGACAATGGATGACACTTTATTCATTTTTTCATTGACCCGGTCCAATTCGCCGTACTGGATGGTATCTTCCTGTGTCATTTGATACGAACCACCGCTAGTTTGACCTTGATGGCTGGCAATGATTTGCGGATCCGACCCGATGACTTGATTCGGTGCGATAGGCAGGGCCCCATGGACGAGTGTGCGGACGAGGGGACGGTCGGAAGCGGAAACGATATAGCAGGTGAAATCATTAGCTTCTAAATAGGAAATCACTTCTACCATAGGCAGGTAAAAGGCTTCACCATAAGTCAGGTTCGTCAGGCCGATAACGGGCTTTTTCATAAATCCCTGGGCGTAAGCGTCCAGGGACTGCGGCGTCATCCCGGCCAGTCCGGCATATAAGTTGTGGTACAAGTTCTTTTCGATTTCTGGAGGAACAGGTTTCCGCTGAGAAATGGCATCCCAATAAATCTGAGCGAATTTTTTGTCTTCATCGGACACTTTACAGTTTGGATCGTGCAGGACACGGTCCGCATAAAAGACGCCGTCTGTGTAGGACGGGGTCCGTTCTCCCAACAGGGTTCCATCCATATCGAAGACGGCCAGGCGATGTTCTGCCGGGATGAAATCAGGATTCTTGGGATTCGTTACTTTTTGCACATAAGCTACCAGCTTTTTCTTAGCCGGAGAATTCTCGTTCCAATACTGGAAATTTCCGGACTGATTGACGTGAATCGCGGCTAATTCGGCCCGGCTGGCACCTTCAACAATCCCCGTCAAGCCGAAGTTGGTCAACATAGCTGTGACAGCTAACATGGATGCGAGTTTTTTTCCTTTCAACATAATCACCTCAAATATAGTAAAATTTGTCTCTATTATAACACATGGATTTCATTGAATTAAATAGGACAGATGGAAGAAAAACTGGCATTTCATCGAAATGGGCGGCCAGGCAGGTCTTACGTACACGATGAAATATATTCTGAAGAAAGGCGGGGGAAAGCAGGAATTAATGCCTGACGTGTAGAATTATTCCATAAAGCTTGTGTGCCAGATGATGGGTGAGGCGTGACGTACACTCTGCGAGGTGATGATATGTCTTTGGAAAATCAGGAATTGGCCTGTGTGCAGGCTTTTTTAGAAGATAGGGCTTCAGAACAACTCATGACGCGGTTGTTGGCCGATGCCGGAGAAGACTATGCATGGTTCCGGCGCCTGGCTCAGCATATGTTCCGCAGCCACCTTTCGCCAGACGAACAACGGGAGCTCTTGGAAGCGGCAAAGGCGGATACGCAGGGAGATCCGGAGAAAGAACAGGCGGCCCATGATGCCCGTCTGTTGCTGCTGAAATCGGGGATGTGTCTTTCCATCCATGAATCGTGGTATCTCCATAAAGTGAAGCAAATGCCTTTAGAAAAAGCTTTTCGCCAAACCATGACGCGCATTGTCGTAGGCTTCGGCCAGCTCATGTCAGAACCGGGGATTCCCAACGATTTTGAAATGCAGCTATGGTATCGGATTCAAGGATAGCATTGCATATAAGAGAAGGGAGTAGGATACTATTGAATCAGAAAGAGTGGGACCGCATGATTGGCCAGGAGCTGTACGACCCGTTCAATGTTCACGATGACAGCTTCCAGCGGGTCCATGCGGCGCAGCGGAAATTCAATGCTTCTGACGATTTGAACGACCGTCAGGCTTTTGAAGAAATGAAACGCTGTTTTGCCCAGGCGCCAGATGACATGGTGCTGTTGGCGCCGGTCTACTTCGACCATGGTGACCGCATCCGCTTTGGCCGTCATTTCTTTGCCAATACGGGGCTGACCATACTAGACGAAAACTATGTCACCTTTGGCGACAATGTATTTTTAGCACCTCACGTCAGTATCTATACGGCGGGTCATCCCATTGATGCGGAAGTCCGCAATACCAACCTGGAATACGCCAAACCGGTCACTATTGGGTCTGATGTCTGGATTGGCGGCAACGTCGTCATCAATCCCGGTGTCACTATTGGTGATGACGTCGTCATCGGTTCCGGTTCCGTCGTAACCCATGATATTCCCAGCCATGTCGTCGCAGCCGGGAATCCCTGCCGGGTCATCCGTCCCATTACGCAAGCCGATGCAGACCTATGGCATTGCAAGTTATCGGAATATAAAAAATCAATATTATCCCACATAATCCCACAAAAACAACCAAGGAAAAACCATATACCCGAAAAACAAATCATTGCAAAAAAAATTAACGATTGGTTAAACGCTTGTGTTGATGAGAGCGGTGCTTTCTTTTTGAATACCATAGAAGCTGGCCGCCCTAAATCGCGTCCTATCAGTTTCCACATGCTAAAGGATGGAGTGAACTATTTTGGCGTCGGCGCAATGAAAGAAGTCTATCGTCAAATGCAAGAAAATCCTTATGTAGAAATCTGTGGACTTATGGGAAAAGGAAAACTCTTTTTCCGTTATTATGGCAAAGCCGTTTTTGAACAAGGGGATGAACTGGCACAAGAAGCACTGGCCCAACCAGGATATCCGGTCATGAAGAAAATTTATACTCCCGAAAGTGGCAACCGTTTCGCCGTTTTCCATTTAGAAGATGCGACGGCTGAAAAAAGGGCCATGATGTCCGTATTAGAAACATGGAATCTTTGAATCAAGAAAGGAAGTGTCCTTATGGCAACACACGCATTATGGAATCTCTTACAACAACTGAAATCCGATTACGAATGGGTAGAACTCAGCCATCGGCTGAACAACGACAGCCCGTATTGGTCAGGCATGCCTGAAGGCTCCGTAGAAATCGGGAAAACCGTTTTCGATTGGGGCAATCCCATGCTGGAATGTTTGATCCAGACATTTAAATTCCCCGGCCAATTCGGCACGCATATTGATTTCCCAGGCCATTTTGCCAAAGGGACAGCATTGTCAGATGGCTTCGGCGTCCAGCACATGGCTTATCCCTTAGTCGTCATTGACATCAGCGAAAAAGTAGCCAAAGACGTCCATTACGCCGTCACCGTCGACGACATCAAAGTCTATGAAGCCGCTTATGGTGACATCCCGGAAGGCGCCTTTGTCGCCCTGCGGACAGATTGGGCCAAGAACTGGCCGAACAACGACAAGCTCTGCGGTTTCGATGAAGAGGGCAATGAAAATGCGCCAGGCTGGTCTTTGGAAGCCTTGAAATACATCTATGAAGTCCGCCACGCCGCAGCCAACGGCCACGAAACCTTTGATACCGATGCCTCTGCCGTCGCGGCTGAAGCAGGGGACCTCATCTGTGAACGCTACGTCCTCAGCCAGGGCCACGTCCAGATCGAGCTTTTGGATAACCTCGACAAGGTAGCTCCTGCCGGTGCCATCCTCCTGGCAGCCTGGCCCAATATCGAAGGCGCGACCGGACTGCCTGTCCGCGTCGTAGCCGTTACACCGAAATAGGGAATGTACCGCTTAATAGAACAAGAGGTTGTCTTACTACGATGGCCTCTTGCATTTTGTCCGGATAAGAAAAAATCAGTTGTCGACCGTACCTCCCAAAAGAGCGCTTCAATAGAAACGGGATATCTTGGGCCAATGTCATCGACAACTGATTCTATAGGAACAACTGTGGCAGTACCTCTACGGATTCACGCTCTAATGAGGTGACGCCTCCGCAGCCAATACCAGCAATTGCTTCTTCTATATTATAGATGTACTATACGGCTAAGTAAAGATCAAAATATCATAAAATAGAAAGGATATCATAAAATAGAAAGGATGTGGTAACATGAAACGCCTTATTCTTAGCATATTCTCATTATTGATTGTATCAATTTCTACCGTCTTTGCTGCCATTCCTGATTCAGAATTTGCGATTGGCGGTGTCACTATTGGTTCATCGGCGGACTATGTACAATCTATTTACGGAGAACCGACACACATTTCGGATAAAGTACCCAATGCTGAGGGCGGATACAGTTATAGCTATGCCTACGGGGCATCGTTTTACATCTTTTTTGATGCCAATACCAATGTCGTGACCGGTATCTTTTCAACGGCCAATAACGGCTTGACTACACCGGTTGGACTAACAGTAGGCATGGATGCTGACGCTATTGAACAAGCCTACGGAGAACCCTGGAAAAATGACCGCGGGTATATTTCTTATCATGAAGAAGGAAAATGGCTGGTATTTGCAACTCATAACGGAAAGATTACAGAAATTAAGTTGTTTGATTATGTTGTGTAAATTTGAAATTTCTTACCTAATTTCGGTGGCATAAAAAATAAGCGAATATGCTATATAAAGCTTGAATCGGATTTGCAGACATGTTATACTTAACGTAGCTGAAAAAGTTAGTGAGTTCCAAGTAGGAACAATAAACCCCCACGGTCTGGACACCGTGGGGGTTTTGCTTTTTATAGAGAGCTGCCTCTTAGGCTGGTTGCTCGTCATCTGCCGTTCAGCCATTTGCAGATGTAGTAGCTAATTACACCTGCCATAACGGAGAGGAAAAAGTTAGTGAGTATCTCCAAAGTAGAAACACCTCCTTTCTGTTGCCAGATTGGAGGGAGCAACATAAAAAGTATAGCAGATTTTCATGCCTGAAGGATAGAGGCATGGTGTAAAAAAATTGCATTGATAATAAAGAAGAAATGTACTGTGGCTGGAGTCTGTAAAAACATGGAAACAAATAAAACCAGAATGACCAACTGCAAATACAGCTGGCCATTCTGGTTAATGATGGAAGTAACTGATGAAGTGATTGGACAATGAAAGTGAGCTATGAGCAGCCAAAAGCTCATAAAACACATGCTCATTATAGTCACCATGAATCGAAAGGTCAAGAAAGAGATTCTAAGGAAATGAGCAAAACAAGGCCAAGCGACATCAGTACTTGAATTTTTAAAACGAGGAAATTTGACAGTTATTGAGAAAAAGTGAAGATGGTGTTACTTGTTGGATAAATGGCTTGGTTATGCGGATAGAAAGTGTTACAATATGTGCCTGAATTCTCATTTAAAATAACTTACGATAATTTAACGTTATCCGTTAATGCCGTAAAAGCGCATAAAATAAGCGATTCCTTGTTGCTCGTCAAAAATTCGTCAAAAATCATTTTGAGAATATCCGATTCACACTGTCAGACGCCGCCCGCCTCATATCTTCCGTAAAGTCTAAGTATGTGTTAATGACCGTGTTGATTGTGTCACCCAAAAGGGCCGCTACCGTCTGTACATCAACGCCGTTGGCGATTAGATTTGTTGCGTATGAATGACGCATATCATGTATGGATGTGTGTGGCAACGTTCGCTGTATCCATTGGTTGACATTATGTGTATATGGGGATGCGAGAGGGAATACCCTGTCTGCCGTCCGTGCTACCTTTTCCAGCGTTTCAACGAGGAGGGCGGGGATGGGGACGGTTCGGTATGAGTTTCGCGTTTTCAGCGGGCCGACTGCATATACAGGCTTATCGTCTGACGGCTGTTGCTTGATTTGCCTTGCTACCGTTAATGTGTAGTGGTGAAAATCTATATCTTTCCATTCTAATGCGATTATCTCCCCGTATCTCATCCCGCTATAGTAAGCGACCATCACAATATCTTTATAGTATTCACAGCCTTTGCGGACCTTGCTATCCATGAGCGATTGAAATTCCATGGCGGATATGGCCCGTATTTTCTTTGCTTCTTTCGGACGCGGTATCTGTATCCTTGATGCAGGATTAATGGATACAAGCCCGTAATTGGTCCGGGCATGGTTTAGGATGCTCCGCAACGTAGTAAGCCGTAGTTCCTTGGTTTTGGGGGCGTATTGGTTCTTTTCATTCAGTATAGCAATTATCTGCTGCCGCGTGATGCTACGTAGCGGCTTGTCGGCTAATTCATCGAAAAATACAGCTGTTTTCTTATACGCCTTTTGACTCGACAAAGCCAGTTCCTGCTTATCCCGTAACATGATCGGGATAAAGTCGCGCAAGGTAATATCTGCCAATTCATTACTCGACGGCACGAATGTTCGCTGTAATTCTGCCAATAGTTTATTTCCGGCGTCCTTTGCCTGCTGTTTGGTTTTTAAGCCCTGTTTGCTCTTCTGACGCCATTTATCACCGTCCTTGTAAGAAAGTATGACCTGCCAGCCTTTATCCTTCTGACGGTATGTAAAGTTGTGATTGATGTTATACATAGCTGCCTCCTGGATTGACTAGCCGTGAAGATGGAACGAATGGAACGAGTCTGCAACGGAAATGAATACGTTGCAACTTTTTGAAAAGAATATGGTATAATAGAGATAGGCCAGCTTGTGAAGGAACAAAGCTGGGTTCCCAGAATAGGAGTAGCCCTGCCGCCATCTGCCAGCCGCGGTATGGGTTAGAATTCCCTTGCTCCTGGGGCTGGCCGCTGTCTCCATCCCTGTTGGAATCGGGAATAAGCCTGCATGGTAGCCATGTGGGCTTATTTTGGGTTCTAAAGTAATATCAGCTGGAACTAAATACAAATTTTACTGTTTCTTACTAAGGCCTACAGACTCGGCATGGGCGATAACCGGCATCAACAGCATCTTCGCGTGAATCAAAGTACACCTTGTTACTATTCTTCATTCTATACACATATTGACAACCATCATAATGGAAAATACCAGACCTAGCGTTACCGATGTATGCAAAAGCCATTGCAGCTAAAGCAAATACAAACAACAATGTTAATGATATGACTCTTTTTACATTTTTCATAGAATTGCCTCCCGATGATTTTTTTAGTTCCAGCTGGTAACCCCGTTTATGATATTTGATTGAAAATTTTTCCTATGCAATCTTTTATCATTTGTGGTATACTGTAATCATGAGGTGACAATATCATATTCAAGAATTGCAGAACGATGGCTATCCAAGAGATGACGTTCACTTTACTGAAAGGTTTGTTCCGTTCACAAGCATCCCTTCCGGCGATTGTGACTTCAACCATCTGTCCGCAGTGAGTACGTTCAATCATGCCTGTAGTGAGGAGATAACGGTATTCGGCGGAAAATTCACCTAAGTAGCTATTCAGTTTGAGAAAAGGCGTGGGGCCTCTATCATAAAAGAACTGCAATGCTTTCAACGTTTTAGAATCCATGATAAAATCCCTCCTTGTAAGCCTGTATCACGACATACAGGCTTATTTTTTTGGTATAATGATTGTAAAGGCGGTGTGTGTATGATGAAAACAGAATGCAAAAGTCAGTACTCCGAAATAAAAACCATTACAGAAACGTTTTCCGGACCTGCTAATTATTTTTTACAGAATGGATGGGAACTATTGGGAATCCGCAGTCCTCATAATAGTGAAATGTTTGAAATGCTGTTGGGAAGCAAAAAGGCCTACACACCAGATGAATTGCAGGAACTCCATCAAAAATCTATGGATTATTTGGGTTCCCCTGACAAGGATTATGCCTGATACTGATTCCAGACGGTTGTAATTCCCGTTTTAGCCAAGGAAACAGCAATGTTGCATAACTCGTTGAATGTTTTGTTTTCCGCCAGCTCTAATAATTTATTCCATACGGAATGGTTATTCATAGCGGCAAGAACATCGCATCCCTTTGACGTGAGCCGGGTGCAATGAACTAACCTTGCACCTTGCTTTAGTTTTCTCCCCTCATAAGCGATTAAACCTTCGTCTTGTATCCAATGTAAATGCATCTCTATTTCTTGAGTGTCGCTTCCCTCTATCTGAATTCTCGATGCAGTAATATCTCGTCTTCCGTCGCTATTATTTTGAATCCACAAAAGGATTTCTTTTATCAAATCTAAATTTCTTTTCATGCGTATCCTTTCTGCCTGTACAACTAACGTTGTATGGGCTTATTTTTTTACGCTCTTAATCTAATAGTAATATGTTAGGCGATATTAGACTTACTTTTGTTTTTCGATGAAATGCACCAAATGCTCGCCAGTAAGAACCAGGCCACAACAAATGCGATTAGCAGTGGCATCCTTAAAGTAAATGGAGAATAAATTTCACTGTACATAGAAATAAAGAAAAGCACATTGTACAATTCTTCTATGGCCCAACCAGCAAGCAAAGACAAGACGATGGAGAATATAATTGTTGAAACATGAGAACCCGACAGCCAACTACGTGCCAGACTATTGGTTATTGACGACATTCCTTTCAATATGAAATACGGAATTGCTATGACGATTACCAACAAGCCAGCACTTATTATTATTCCGCTCTTTGTGTTTTCAATCAGATTGTTGAACATGATATTCACAAAACCCCTTTCAAGTCTACATACTCCAATGTAGGCTTATATTTTGCGTAGCCCTAACATATCCCAAACAACGCCGAACAATCCGCTAATGACAGCAAATGCAACACCAAGGACAAGTGCCTTTACGATTCCGAACGACCAGACTGCATAGATGAACAAGGCAATTTCTAGTACAAAATTGATTTTCCTCATAGTTGGTGTCATGGTGCCATTCAAGTGATCGTGCAAGGCGCACCAGGCACTAAATACAATACAGATGATTATGAACGAAACAGGAATACCGAACATTACAATCGCCTCCTACTGTTTATTTAACGCTTCAATGCCTTTTGTCTTGACAATATATGAGAAGTATATAGATGTTCCCATTGCAAGAATTAACGTCAGGATACCAAATATTTGAGGCATATCACCAAAACCATAGCCATTCATAATTACAAGAGCCAAAACAAAAAGGCAGAACAAGCAGAGCAGAGCCGTTACAAAATAAACCGCCTTATCCTTGTTATTCGGCGCTATTTTAGTGACGGCATACAATCCTATTGGCACCGCTATACCACCTTCTGCAAGCGCTTCAAATAACGGATATAAGAAACTATCTCCACCAATAGCAATTTTGATGAAAAACAGGACAATAAAGCGCATTACAATTACTGTAACCACAAAAGAAGGTATTACTAAAAGCCCTCTTAAAAGCTTCATATGCCTTACCACCTTTCAATGCATCACAATCAATCAGAATTTACAGCGAAGCTCAACAACCTTACCCAATATTTGTACCGGCAACGATTGAATTTCTTTATTTGAATAGAAATGTGGTTCATATGCGCTTGTATTCGTCGCTATAAGCGTAATCCCGTCTTCCTGCTTTTTGACACGCTTGACCGTCGCTTCATTTCCGTTCACTAAGACAATAGCAATATCTCCACTATCTACGTCATCCTGTCGGCGGACAATAACAACATCGCCCTCCACCATACGCGGTTCCATTGAATGGCCGCGTATTTTTAATGCAAAGAAATCGCCTGTCGCCGCAAGCTCCGGCGTAATTTCTTCATAGTCAAGTATTTCCTCGACAGCCTCTAACGGAATGCCCGCTACGACACGACCCAGAACTGGAATGCGAACACCTCGCCCAGTAGAAGAGGCCGTCTTAGATGAAGGAAGTAAATTTTCTAATGGCGTATTTGTTGCCGTAGCTATTAACTGAAGAGTGGAAACACTGGGATTATATCTATCTTTTTCTATATCACCAATATAAGAGCGAGAAAGCTCCGTTTTTTTAGCCAGCTCTAGCTGTGTCAATCCGGCTGATTTTCTTGCATCTTTAATTCGTTCACCTATACTTTTCATAAAAATCCCTCCTTATTTCCATTGTGCGGTTTTTCCGTCCTTTGGAACTATTATAATATAAAAATGACGGGAATACTATTGACAAAATGACGGAAATACTGTACAATTATTTTGCAAGACGGAAATACAAGTGAAAGGCGGTGATACGATGAACAAGATTGGACACGTACTTAAATCCGCTCGCGAAAAAGCTGGATTTACGCAAAGGGAATTGTCTAGCAAAGTTGGCGTTTCGCGTGCGTATTACGCGGACGTGGAACGTGGCCGATACACCCCTAGTCTAAAAGTATTATCTAGATTGGCCGACATTTTGGGCATTGACCTTAATTTTTTGAAACAAAATGACGGAAATACAAGTGAATAATATAAAAGGCGGTGACAACGTGGATAAAACAAAAGACCCTTGCAAAAGCAAAGGCCCTAACATGGTGAAGTGGCTGTTTTCCAATCCGTACAAGTTTTCGGATACAGAGAACGGCAGACAGATACAAAAGTGGTTGTGGGTGCTCATCCCATTGAGCGCTATTAATATAATCATCTGCTTAGTAAAAACATTACGACTGATACAGCTGTTGACCAAATAATGGCGATAGCGGCCAGAACAACAGAAATCAGTGCATATGTTGTTGCCTTCTTAGCTTCACTAAGTGATTGTTCTGCTAACTCAGTTAGGTGTTTGTCCTTCTGAGCAACATGAAAAAGGTCTTCACCTTCTTCTGTAAGCGTAAATACATCGCTCGGTTTAAAACCGTGCCGCCTTATATCGTCCGTAGTGGCGTTACTAGATACCGTGAATAGCCTGGTATTTGAACTTAAACGCCCCATCAATGAAAGAACATCGTCGTCGGAAATACAAGGCATAGTTTGATGAAGCTTTGAATAAGGCAGTTTGTTTCCATCGAATAGCAAGATTAATTTTTCCACATCGTTTTGGTTCATAACGCACTCCTCCTTATAAGGAGATTATACCAGAAAGGCGGTAACAACATGACGGAAAAAGAAAAGCCCCGCAATAATGCAGAGCTTAAAAGCGAAAAGTTTAGACAAATTCTTCAGCTTCTCGACGGAGTTACATATGAAGAGTGGGACCTGTTTAAGCGTCAAATAGACCGAATGTTTAGATTGGTACAGCTAAACCAAGAAATCCCCGTCAATAAGGATATGGTTGAGTATTTTGAAAAGGATATGAGCGATATTTTGAAGCATTGCTTCAATTCACGGCTTAGCAGTGCTTTCCAGGACATGAATCGCTAACTCTTTGATAACTGCCAATGTACAGCTAGAACCAAGTTCTTCCACTTTGGATTTTACCTTATTCCAAACGGAGTTTTCACGGATGGATTCAAGAAAATCGAATCCGTCATTTGTTAGTCGGCTGAACTGGATAATTTTAGCGTTTGGATTGGCCCGGGGTGATGGGTCGAGAGTAATTAAATTGGCATCTATCATCAATCTGAGATTGAAGTTTATTTCAGCCAGTGAATGGCCGTCCAACCTTATTTGGCGGGCTGAATACGTATGAACACCATCACAGTTATCTTTAATCCAGAAAAGCAAAAGCCTGATTAGTTCAAGATCACGCTTCATTGTATCACCTCACTTTCAAATATATTCCCCACACAACATTATATCAGATAAGAGGCGAGTTACCAATGAAGAACAACGTAAAAAAAGTCAGACAGCAGAAAGGAAAGTCGCTGTACTGGCTGGCAAAAAACACCGGACTGGCATACCGCAACTTGTGGGATGTAGAACACGGTGCAGACGTAAAGCTTTCCACCTTGTACCGGATTGCAGAAGCACTCCAATGCGAGGTTACAGATTTGATTTGAAAGGAGCAAAAGCATGAACGAATTAAAAGTTTTCAACAGCCCTGAATTTGGACAGGTACGGACGTTTGATAAAGGCGGCGAACCATGGTTTGTCGGAAAAGATGTAGCAACAATTTTAGGTTATGAAAGAACGGCCGATGCTATTAGAGCGCATGTTGACGATGATGATAAAGGGGTCGGCGAAATACAGACCCCTGGCGGAAAACAAAAAATCGTCATTATTAATGAATCCGGCCTTTACAGTCTGGTTCTTTCCAGTAAGCTTCCGACAGCCAAAAAGTTCAAGCACTGGATTACAAGTGAAGTTCTCCCGGCCATCCGTAAACATGGTGCATACATGACCCCGGAAAAGATAGAAGAAGCCCTGTTGAATCCAGACACGCTTATCAAACTGGCTACGGAACTGAAAGCCGAACGAGAAGCAAGAAAACACGCCGAACCGGAAGCGGCCAGTGCAAAACAGGTAATTGGAGAATTAAAACCGAAAGCCGATTATACAGACCGCATCTTATCAAGCAAGGGAACCGTCACAACAACGGCCATTGCTAAAGATTACGGCATGAGTGCCACGGGGTTCAACAAACTGCTTCATGAACTGCATGTCATTTACAAAATCGGGAAACAGTGGTTCCTGTATGCGAAGTACCAGGCTAAAGGCTACACGCATAGCAAAACATTCGATTTTGTCCATACAGACGGCAAACCGGATTGCAACATGCAGACGGAATGGACGCAGAAAGGACGCTTGTTCCTGTATGAATTCCTCAAGAGTCACGACATTCTTCCCATGATTGAACGTGACGACCGGGAAGCAGGCCACTAAGGAGCTGATAGCCATGAAACTATGCTACAGCTCCGAAGAGTTACAGAAACTTTTCAAATGCTCCCGGCAGACCATCTGCCGCATGGAGAACGACGGCAGGTTGAAACGCCTGTACGGTCTTCCTGGCACGTTCTACCGGGCGGCGGACGTGCTGGCCCTTTGTGAATACGAAGAGCCAGCGCACGGGCCGCTGGAATGGGAACATATTGAAAAAGAAAATAAGGCCCTGTCCGAAGAGAACAGAGCCTTGAAAGAAAAATTGAGTCGAATTTATGAGTTTTTGAGAGAGGCGGTGAAATTATGAAAGCCATTGAAATACGCGACCACATGCCGGAAGGAAAGCGGCACAATCGCAAGCTCTTCAAGCGGATTGCCGGCGCGATTGCCTTCACACTGGCCCTTGCCACGGCTTGTGGCATTGGCTGGTATGCAGGCGCGAAGCTGGCCTATGAGCAGAAAGCCAGCGAAATTCAAAAAATACACTATGTCGAAGAAGGGGAAACCCTTTGGGACATAGCCTCTGAACTGGCTAGCGATGAGCAGGACGTAAGAGAAGTTGTATACGACCTGCAAAAGCTGAACGGGATTGCTCCCGATGCTGACCTTAAAGTAGGTCAGAAGATTGTAATAGCAAAGTAGACCTTGCGACGGTTACGCAAGGCCTACGAGGCTAGATGTATTAAATTGATTGCCTTAATTATAAGGCAGAAAGTTGAGGGTGTCAATGAGAGCGAGAGATATAGAAGATTGGGGCCGTAAACCTTGGCCGTTTGAAACACATTACGAATTGCTCAGCCCCTTGTCGCGCAGTGTATCCCATGAACTGGCGGATACCTGTATGAAGATTGGGACGCTGCTGAAGGAAAAATTTCCCGACAACGACGACATTGCCTATGAAGCAGACGCGTTCATTTCAGCCGCGGAAACATTTGAAGGAAACTGTTGTTTCCCGGAACTTACGGACGAAATGTCCGACGACCTCAAGTTCCTTGATACCCATATCGGGAACTTGAAACAAATCAATGAAGTTGATTTATCCGACTTCATTGATGATTTGACAGAAGTATTACAGGACGGCAAAGACGCTGTTCTGTTTGACCGTAGTCGTTGGTTCAACGACACGAAGAAAGGAGCATAACCATGGCCAGCTTATATGAAATCAATCAATCCATCCTTAATTGTGTAGAAGTTGAACCAGGTACGACGGTCAACATGGAAACCGGGGAAGTCATCGACCTGGAAAAACTTTCCCTACTGAAAATGGAACGTAGCGAAAAAATCCGTAATATCGCCTTGTGGGTCAAGAATCTGAAAGCCGACGCAAAGGCACTGAAAGAAGAAAAAGAAGCCTTCTACAAGCGACAAAAGGCGGCAGAAAACAAGGCCGCACAGCTGGAAAGCTACCTTGCCAATGTCCTCGACGGCGAAAAGGTCAAGGAAACGGAATTCTCCATTGGCTGGCGGAAGAGCAAGGCCGTCACGATTACGGACGAAAAGAAGCTGCCGGAATCCTTCTTGATTGCACAGCCGCCGAAAGTCGACAAGACAGCCATCAGGAACGCCTTGACATGCGGGGAAGACGTTCCGGGTGCTGAACTGATTGAAAATATGAACATCCAGATTAAATAAAGGGGCTGACAACATGAAACACAGCGACGAGTTAAAGAACCTTGCAAAGGCACTAGCAAAATTCCAGGCCGATATCAAAGACCCGGCGAGAGACAAAGACAATCCATATTTTAAAAGTAAATACGTAGCATTGGACGGGCTTCTTGATGCGGTACGCCCGGTGCTGGCGGCAAATGGACTCTCTTTCATACAAAGCCCGGTATCAAACGGGCAGGATATGGGAGTAGCAACACTCCTGATGCACGACAGCGGTGAATGGATTGAAAGTGACCCGTTCATGCTACATGCAGTAAAAAATGATCCGCAAGCTGGCGGCTCAGCCATTACTTACGCAAGACGGTATTCATTGTCTGCCGTGTTGGGTGTAGCGTGGGACGATGATGATGACGCCAATATGGCCACAAAAGGCCATCAGAGCCGTTCTAACGCACAGAACGCCCCCGCTAAGGGTGATTGCACCAAAGCAGGACGACAGGCCGAAAAAAACGCGTCTAGCTCGTCTCAGACGCAAAAAAAGCCTACATCTGTTGACGACTATTACCAGCTTGTCATTGACTGGGCCAGAGCGAACGAGGCGGTCATGTTCATCGGGCCGTTGCTCAAAGAAAAATTCAACAAGGGGCATTTCAAAGAATTGTCTCTTGCAGAGGCCAAGGCCTTCTATGAAAACGTCGGCAAGTTAGTCGGTGCGGCGAAAGCCAAAGACGACGCCGCACTAATGGAAGGCGTATAGCATGAAATTCCATTCAAAGGGTGTTCAAGTGCTCAAAGGGAACAGCGGCTATATGCTACTGATTCCCGCACCGCTCACCGAAGATTTGAATAACATCAAAGTGGATGGCGATTACTCCATTGAGATTAAGCGCCATTCAGAAAAACGCTCATTGAACGCTAACTCCTACTGCTGGCTGTTGTGCCAGCGGATAGCCGAAAAGCTGTCCAGCGACGGCCAATATGTCAGCAAAGAGGAGGTATATCGGGGAGCTATCCAAGATTCCCAAGGATTTACCCCGATATGCGTCCAACAGAAGCTGGCGGCCAGCGTGTGCCGGGACTGGCGACACAACGGTATCGGATGGATTGCCATTGATACCGGAGTAAGTAAAGTGAAGGGCTGTACCGTCCTGCACTTATACGCCGGGTCCAGCGTGTACGACACGCACGACATGAGCCGACTAATTGACTGCCTCGTTGACGAGGCCAGCCAGATCGGCGCGAACGTCGAGGACCGCGAATGGGTCCAGGCGCTCATAGATGATTGGAGGCCCGAACGAGATGAATAAACGAAAGCGCCGTGACGACGCGCTATATAAAAAGAACAGACTTCCGGCTTATGAACGGGCTGGTGGCGTATGCGAGAACTGCGGCGCACCCGCTGCGGAAATCCATCATATCGTGTTCCGTTCCCACTGCGGGACGAGTGGTTTAGATAATCTCATCGTACTTTGTCGGGACTGCCACGAACGGGCACACGGTCCCGACGCAAGGGCGATGAGAGAACGATTCAAACAGATAAGGAGGGCAGACAGTCATGTGTAGGTATAAGTGGAGCGATTCAGATAATGTGGACCCGGAAGAATATTTCTTCATCCCAAAGGCCCTTTTCAAAGACCCACCATATAAAGGACTAACGTTACAAGAAAAGCTTATTTATTCTTACATCTTGAATGATGGCGGTAAAACAAAATCGACCAACAGAGAACTAGGAAATTTTTTAGGGGTAACAAAAGACAGAATTCAGCAGATTCTGGCAACACTTGCCGACAAGGGGTTTATCGAATCCGTGGTTTTTCGCAACGAGCGAAAACAAGTGATGTTTCGCATTATTCGTATTAAGAGGTAGAACAATGGAAAGGAAGTTTAAAGGAATCTGGATTCCTGCCGAGCTATGGAAATCGAAAGAACTTAGCTTGCAGGAGAAATGCTTAATAGCAGAGATTGACAGCTTTACGGTGTTTTTCATGAGCAATAAAGCGTTGGCTGATTTTATGGGCGTGTCAAAACGGCGAGTCCAACAAATCATCATGGGGCTGAGCGAAAAAGGGATTGTTGATGTGAATACCATCGAAGACCCGGATACGGGACAAACAATCAAACGGGTGATCCGGGTTACGGAATCATTCAAACGGGTCCTTTTTGAAACATCTATGAACGATGAGAAACAAAGTCGTTTCACCCCGGGCGAAGAAAATTTCATCCCCGGGGGCGAAGAAAATTTCATCCCCGGGGCGAAGAAAATTTCACCCAATATAACAAAGATAGATAACAAAGTTATAGATAATAAAAGAGAGGGGGCGGACAAGCCCGCCCCACCCCCTACGAAAACCAAACGATTCGTGAAGCCCATCTTGGATGAAGTCCGGGCATACTGCCTTGAACGTCAAAACAGCGTAGATCCGGAAAGCTTCATTGACTTCTATGAAAGCAAAGGATGGAAAGTTGGCAACCAGTCCATGAAGGACTGGAAAGCCGCTGTACGTACCTGGGAACGACGGGATAATAACCGCCCGCGGTATAAAACCCGCGACGAACGGCTGCGGGAAGATGACGCGCGGAGAGAAAGGATGTGCAAAGAATATGACGAGCAACACAGCCAATCAAGTTTTGAAGATATTAAGAGGCTCTTATCCAAATGACAGCTGGAAATTGAGTGGCCAGAATGGCGATGAATTCATCGGTGCAATGATGCTCCAGCTTGAACGATACAGCGACGGTGACGTCCTGCGGGCCGTGGGCCGTGTGATTGACAGCTCCGACACTATGCCGAGCGTGACGATGATTAAGAAAGAAGTTAAGCGGAAAATCAACGCCGTACTGGACTACCAGGCACTGCCGGAAGCCCCGGTAAACGAAGCCGGGCGCAAGCGCATACACGACATGATAAGCGGCCTTAGAAGCCAGTGGACGAAGCGGCCGGACAAGGAAAAGAAACCGCCGTCGCTGGATGACGTGCCGAAAGACATTATCGAATTCGCACGGAGGGCAGTTCCCGGAATCCCGGACGAACTGATTATCAAGAACGCCCCCGCCTTCAAAGAAGGGCTGGCCTGCAACATGCGCATGGGTAACGAATACATGCGGTTCTGGCTGGACCCGAACACGGGGCTTGTGAGCATGACCATCGTCATGAAGAGAGGAGCAGCGAGATGACTAAATGCATGGTGTGCGGGGATGAATTCGACCCGTACTATAAAGCACAGCGCTTGTGCCAGTCCTGCCTCGATAAATTCACGAAGCGCTACTGGGACTGGAACGAATACCGGAAGCAGGGCCACACACGGCGACCAACCCGCATCGTGTGCGACAAGCCGTTGACACGCGGATTCAGCGTATGCCCGGATTGCCGCGACGCGTGGAAGAAGATTTACTACCAGATCATGCGACCGAAAACGATTATCCAGGCGCGCAACCGCATGAAAATGACGAGAAATAAAGCCGCAGTGTCCTTTGAAAGCCAACTCCGGACGGCCCTCGATGATGACATTGCGGCCGCCCGTAAAGCGGGATTGTCATACGGCGTTTATATGGTCCGCAAGAAAGGGCTGATACGATGAACGCTATCAGCCGCGCCCTGGCGAAACGGGACAAGCAGCGCATGGAAGTACGGCGTGAAGCCGGGGCCGAAAGCGGTACGGACTGGGCAACGACACTGTTGTTCAGCTGTCTCCATGATAAATACGGGTTCGGGCGCAACCGGTTCGCCACGATGAACGATATGTGGGAGCATCTCGACGAATTCCAGGAAGGCTTCATTTACGACTGGCGCGACGAACTATGTGAACACGGATTTGACCGGTTCTTAAATGAGCGTATCGCCGAAAGGATGCAGAAAATGATAACCGGCCGGACGCGCGATCTGAAACTCATGGCGAAGACACGCGACATGATAGCTGGGGTAGCCATCGTCATATTCTGGACGCTGTACACGAAATATAAATGGCGTGACAAACGCCTCAAGGATTTGCAGAACTACTACAAAGACAAAGTCTACGTACTGACTCATAACGAAGTGCCAATATGGGAATTCATGAAATGCCTCAATGTAGAGTGCAACATAGATTACCCGGCACTGGAAGCGTATGAGAAGCAGAACGGGCCAGTCGATATATACCACGGCAACCGTGGAGCCAGATAACTTTTACAAGGATAACAGGAGGAAATCAAAATGAAGAAATTACAGGTAACTATCGAACTTATCGAAGAAATGCTGGGCACGGCGAACAGCGACCCGAAGATTCATGAAGAATTCATCGCGTCGAAAGCGCCGGACGCCGCCAGCCGGGAAGAAGAAGTCGAAGCGCTGGGCGTGGAAGCCGTCGTCGAAAAGGGCAAGACGATTTTCCCGAAGGAAGACGGCAAACCGTTCGTCTACTCGTATCAAATCCGCGGGTTCTTCAAAGCGGCCGCCGGATTCTTGCAGCGTTGCAAGGGTGAAAAATTCGCCGTCCATACGAATAAAATCAAGGCTTACAAGAAAGTCATCGACGGTTGCATCTTTGTCGAACCGCGGAAAATCATGATTGAAATGCCGGAAGGGGCTGAAATCGGCGACTGCCAGCGGCCGTTGAGAGCGCAGACCGCACAGGGCGAACGCGTGGCGCTGGCAAACAGTGAAAGCGTGCCGGAAGGTAGCCGAATGACATTTACAATCGAAATCGACAACGAAGCCTATACGGACGCCGTCTTGGAATGGCTGGCCCATGGCAGTAAAAACGGGCTGGGACAGTGGCGAAACTCCGGAAAAGGGCGGTTCAAGATTGTTGATATCAAAGAAGTCAAGGATGCGGAAAGCGAAGTAGACCGTATCAAGAAAATGCTGAAAGGCTAAGGCCGACAGCAAGCGAAGAGAAGCAAAGGCGTAGTTTCGCATGGTTGTGTGATGCAAAGGCACGGTACTGTTCCGCGGTGTGACGTGGCGTAACAGCATAGAATGGTTCGGTAATGTTTAGCTACGGCACGGAGTCGTACAGTGGTGTGAGGTAAAGGCGTAGTTGCGTTTTGCTTGGTTGTGCCAAGTAAAGGCTAAGTTTAGCGAAGTTTAGCGACGTTATGGCAACGCCGCGCCATGTTCGGTCCAGTGCAGTAATGACTAGGTTTTGTATTGTGCAATAACGTTAAGCAAAGGCCGTGTATAGCCAAGAAATGTGACGGCAGAGCAAGGCCTGGTTGAGTACAGCAGCGGCATAGCATCGTAGCATTGAGCAAGGGCAAAGTAAGGTTACGCGGTGGTATGGCAATACATAGCGCTGTGAGGGCGACGAAAGGCAACACCACGTAATGGAAAGGCAGGGTATAGTCACGCGAAGGTAAAGTAAAGTTAAGTAAAGTTTGGCGAGGCGGAGGCATAGCATTGTAACGTATGGCGTAGCAAAGCCAGGGCATTGCATGGCAAGGATTTGTCATGAACGTGCTGCAATGGAATGGCAATGTATAGTGATGATTTGCAGGGCCAAGGTGGAGTGCTGAGAAGCGAAGGCTACGTAAGGTGGAGCGTGGCCCGGCTATGGAAGTGCCCAGTAATGTTATGTACCGCAAAGGCAACGTTAGGTTTTGTTGAGTATTGTAAGGGCAAGGCGAGGCAGTGTGTGGCCTGGTAACGGCCGACACTAGAAAAAAGGAGTGATAGACAATGAACACAATCACAGTAATCGGCAACATTGGCAAGGACCCGGAAAACCGGGTCACTGCCAAAGGGACGCCCGTCGTGACGTTTTCGGTAGCGGATAACAAGAAGCTGCCGGGGACGAGCGGCAAGAGCAAGGAAGACTGGACAAGTCAATGGTGGTACTGCACCGCTTTTAAAGAGCTGGCAGAAGCCATTGTCCAGGACGTCAAGCGCGGCGATCGCGTAGAGGTAACAGGCAAGATAGATATGCATGAATACACCGCTAAGGACGGTACACAGAAAGTAGCATATAACTTGCTTGTCAATCGCATTGCGAAGGTTGTACGGCCAATGAGGGCCAATAACGGCGGTTTTAACAACATGGGTAGTGAAGTCGCCGACGAAGAAATCCCATTCTAGAGAGGAGCAATCAAAATGAAAAACATCACGAAAAAAGCGTTCATCGACACGGTAGCACAGCGGAGCGGCAAGACAAAAGGCACTTGCGCCCGTATCGTGGATGAAATGTTGGGTACTATCGCCGACCTCGTAGCGCAGGACTGCAAGATTACCTTTGTCGGGTTCGGCTCATTTGAAAAGAAATACGTAGCGCCCCGCACAACACGCAACCCCCAGACCGGAGAAATGATGGAAACGACCGGCCATAACAGCATGAAATTCAAGGCCGGTTCGATTCTGAAAGAACGGCTCAACCAGTAAGCGGTGATGCGATGTGACACGCTGCTATTACTGTCATAAGAAACTCACAGGCTACCGGCACTATGTAGTGACGGTAGACGGGAAACTCATGCCGGTATGTACAGATGATCGAGAATGTCGGCCACGGGCGATAAAGTGCCACGGGCCGCGCCCCGGCGTCGCACACCAGGCAAGGAACAAAGTGTTAGAAAGGAACAAGCATAAATAATGATGGACATTAAAATCAAGAAAATCCTCGACAATTACAGCAAAGACAACGTGAAACTGCCGCTCATCACGGAAGGCAACGCGTGCTATGACTTTTACGCGCCCGCGAAATTCGTCATCTATCCCGGCGAACACGGCGTCAAGATTCCGTCGGGGCTGGCATTTGAAATCCCGGAAGGCTATTGTATGATGCTCTTCATGCGCTCCAGCTACGGCGCAAAGCGGGAACTGCGGTTGTCGAACGCCGTGGGAGTCATCGACAGCTCATACCGCGGCGAAGTCCAGGGCCTTTTCGACAATATTGGCGATAAGCCGGAAATCATCGAAAAGGGCGAACGATTCATGCAGGGCAAGTTGGTACAGAATATCCCGATTCGCTGGAAGGAAGTACAGACGCTGACAGATACACAGCGCGGTCAAGGTGGATTCGGTAGCACTGGTAAATAGGAGGAAACAGGAATGATTAATGACAAGACGGCCAAGATGGCCATAAACACGATAAGAAGATCATATTGCGACGAAAAGAAATGTTACGCTTGCGCCATATTTGATGCGCGCCAACAAATGAATGGCGGTTTTCGGTATTCTGATGGCTACGACACCGTGGGAACATTTGAAGGCGGGCAGAAGCCAGCTAAAAAGCCCCCGAAGTTCGACGTCGCGCTCTATAACAGCCACCATTTTTCTAACTACATGGAACGTGTTGCTGAAGAAGAAGCCGAAAAAGTAGGACTTATTTTTATAGGCGGATCAGATAAGGTTAAATGTTATCCTAACGGAACCATCAAAGTATGGTACAAAAGCGAAGACGGCGAAACGGTTTACAAAGGAAAGGCGAAATGCCACCAGAACGACGCCTTCAACCCGGAAATCGGCATCAAACTGGCGGTGCAAAGAATCGCCCAAAAGCTTAAAGCGCCGTTCGTTCCGGCAGAAGGCGAAACTTATTATTACATTGATGATAAGAATCTCATCTATAGCACCATTAACCATAATTCCAATAAAGACGCCTTGAACATCGCAGTTGGTAACTGCTTCAAGAAACACAAACAGGCGCAAGCTAATGCAGACTCTATCATGAAACGCATTGAAAAAGCTACAGAGTTGCTGAAAAAATTACGAGACGAAGGGGATGAATAACATGAAACTTGTCTACGAACACGATTACCCGAAACCTGGGGAAAAGTGGAAACACTTCACAGGGCATGTCTATGAAATCATTTGCATTGCAGGAGATACAGAGAGAGACGGGCTGGACGTGGTGTACCAGGATACCCAAGAACCTAAGCTCATCTGGGCGCGGCCACTGCGCATGTTCATGAGCGAAGTAGACCATGAAAAATATCCGGACGTTACATGGAAATGGCGTTTTATGAAGGTGGCTGATGCAGATGAATGACGTGCAACACCCGGACCACTACACCTGGCGCGGTACAGAATGTACCAAGGCTATTGAAATCATGACCAGCGGGGCGACGGGAGCTGATGCAATGTACATCGGCAACATCGTCAAATACCTATACCGGTACCCGGCGAAAGGGACACCGCTGAAAGACCTCATGAAGGCCCGGCAGTATTTAGATTTTTTAATTACCAACGAAGAAGTCAAAGAAAAGGAGCATGAAAACCATGACTAAATCAGAAAGAATCGAACTCGAAGCGACGTTAGCAACTATCCTGGGTATCAGCAGCCCGGATCAGAAATTCTCTATCACAATAGAAGGCTTTAATTATAAAGACATTACGATGCGGACACACCTAGCGGCCGTGATGTATATTGTAGCAATGTCCGCGCTCAAAGACGAACCGTTCAAAGTGACGACGGAACACATTATCGACCTTGACCCGGAAGAAGATCCGGACGACGAAGATGATGAAACTATCGAAGGCTTAGCAGACGACCTCGCCGACTTATTGCTCCGCACTTTCAGGGAAAAAGAATGACATACCGATTCGTCATCCACGGACGGCCCATGACTAAGAAAAATTCGCTCCAGAAGACGCGATACGGCCTTGTACAGGGTGAAGCCTATAGAGAATATGCAAAGGACGCTTTATGGCAGTTAAAAGCCCAAAGAAGGCCCATTAAGCCGATTGGATGTGCCGTCACGATGACTGCAAAGTATTACATGCCGAACCGCAAGGGCTGGCCCGACCTTTTCGGGCTGGTCCAGGCGACGGCAGATATACTCGAAAGTGCGGGTATCATTGAGGACGACGGCTACATAGCTCAAATCGACGGCTCGATGATAGCCGGTATCGACGCCGAAGACCCACGCGTAGAAATCACTGTAAGCGAAATAACGGACTTGAAATTCCCGCTCTATGAACTACACCCGAAGTTAAAGAAAAAGCTCGTAGAAGGGAATCTAAAACGATTAACTAAGGCTAGAAAGGAACAACATGAAACTGAGTAATATACTGACCGTCTATGTTGTCTTAATGGACGCGCTTGCCATCGCACTACTACTGACGGCAACCTGTTTGGCACATAGCCTTATTGCCGTGGGAATCGGGACAATGGGGCTTGTGACCTTATATCTTGTCGGGATACTTAAAACCAGCGAAAAAGTTATAGCCAAGATGGAAATATACATGGGCAAAGCCAGGCAAACGGAAGGGGAAGAAGAGCATGAAACTAATAAATCTGGGCGACGATAGGGTGTATATCAATCCGGAACAAATTATCTATATTGAACTGTCGACGATTATGAGAAATGGAATGTATGACTTAATCATTCATCTTGCAAGAGGAGTAAAGATGACGTTGCACTTTGATAGCGAAATGGAAAGCAGGTAATTCTTAGAAAGGCTGATGAGCAATGAATGATGAAACAGAAAGAATCTACAAAAAAGAGCTGCTAAAGCGGTACGCCAACGCTTTTACACTGGCTGGAAAAGATGGCAGCGAAGAAAATGTCCGACGCATGCAAGTTACCCGCGATTTAGCGATGGACCTGCTACAGCTCAAGTACAGCAAGAAACGGGCAACACGCCTTTTAGACGCAACCGCCGCACGGACGCTGAACAAGGATGTCAACTATGAAGACATTGACGACTTTCGCGCATTGGACGCTACCTATTATTTGTGGCTGTACTGCCAACGGCAGGGAGCAGGAACTCACTGCGACGGGTGTGCAATCGGTGATTGGTGTATCGGGCTAGGGGCTAACAAATGCCCTGGCAATCTGATTACTGGAGAAGGAGAGGACGGCGAATAATATGAAACCGCAATGGATTGACTACCGGGCATGGCACCACGACAAGAAAGTGATGATGCATGTATCCGAAATCGACTTCCGCAAAGAAAGAGTAAAAGGGAGGGCTAAAGATGAAGTCATCGTCGCAAGATTTGACGAAGTGGTCCTCATGCCGTGGACGACTTACTACGATGATAGTGATGCTGACGTAATGATCTACGAAGGCGATATTGTCGAAGTCACCCGCAAAGATATGAAAAAACGGTTCGTCATAGACGACGAAATGGGAGTGATGCTGGCACGTTGCATAGCCGATGACCCGTACCCATTCGTTGAGTTCGACCTGGGAATGCTTCTTGACGACGCCGGGCGAACCAAAGTCATCGGCAATGCGTACGAAAACCCGGAATTACTGGAAAAGAAAGAGGTGTAACCATGGATAAAGAAAAGATGATCAACGACATAAGGAAAGTCCTGCTGGACTACTGCATCACTGACTTACGGAGCAATGAAGCTGCCCGGAACGGCCATAAAGACGACTACACCGTACTGGACTATGGGAAGTATGTCGGCGCGAAAACGCTGGCTATCACGGTGCTGGAACACATCCCGGAATACTGCCGGGACGACAAGAAGAAAATGAAAGAATTCTTCTTTGGTGTACACGAAGAAGCGATGAGCAAGGCCAGCCAGCGAATAATGACCGCCGAAGATGAGCGGCGTTTAGCAATGTTAGCGCTCCAAATGACTGGCCCGCTAAAAGAAGAACTTTGTACACAATATGACGAAGACAACCCTGTATGGGGACATTGCTGGACAAATCGAAGTTCTGCCAATGGGCCGAAACATGTACACGTATGCCCGGCATGGGATGACAAAACCATGTCATGTATGTTGGATAAACGAGAAATCCTGTTTAGAAAAAAGAGGTGAGAAAAACGGACATTAGCACGAAACACATAGACGAAGTCATTGAACGCGCATACCTTAGCGGAAAAAGCTACGTCACGCTGGCTCTAACGGGCGATAACAACGTAGATAAGGCATTGACCCGCAAACTCGACGAAGACGGCTATAAAGTGGCACTCAATGACGACAATATCATGGTAAGCTGGGGATTCTAGCAGAAGGGGTGTACAGGATGACCGACGAAGAAAACGCAAAGCTAGTAGAGTTGCTAAGGAAGAAGCAGAAAGAATGGTGCAGCGATTACTATCAAGACGGCATGGGGAATAAATGCCATGCAGAAAGAATATATGGCAATGTATATTGCCCGGCCTGTGACAGCGACGCCGGCTGCAGTATCTGCCTACTAATTAGTGGTATCAATCGAAGAAGGTAAAACGCGTGAAAATCGACGCGGTTAAAACTAGAGTATGAAAGAATAAGGAGAGATAAAACATGGCTAAATACGTAAAGAAACCCGTAGCTATCGAAGCGTATCAGACAGATAAAGAAATAGTGGTTCATACTTTAAATGGCGATGTAGTAGCAAAAGTTGGCGACTATATCATTACGGGAGCACACGGCGAACAATATCCGTGCAATTCGGAGATTTTCAAGGAAACATATCAATCACTCGAAGATAAAGTCCTATATACCCACGAATTAGTTGATGGAGAAATGCCAACTTTAAAAGAATGCTTAATGAAAGGTGGCACACATGAACATGTACGGCCCCGCGAAACTAATTTAACATTTGGTGAAATGTTGGAATATCAGCACTTTACAACTTTTACGCCACCTCGGAAGTTGATGAAGCTAGTTTACACAAGGCCTGAACTAAGTCCGTTGGA
>ENA-UPXC01001729-UPXC01001729.1-human-gut-metagenome-genome-assembly--contig:-NODE-1729-length-29134-cov-6.020064_pt1 | contig 29134 bp, 20 predicted proteins | sample MGYA00250047_ERZ773371 | MGnify/ENA primary metagenome ERZ773371 (study PRJEB29103, sample SAMN06111975) | human gut metagenome | biome: human gut; feature: ankylosing spondylitis patient; material... | reverse complement strand
TAAATTATTTCCGTCTTTGTCTGAACGGAACTCCCATTCTTGATCCAATAGAAGGTTTTGGCGCAATTGGGCGGAAGATTGCAAAAAAGGGAATAAACATAAAACAACAACAATAATAAATTTCATTCGTATGTACATGAGTGCATAAAATTTAAGATAACAATATTGATAAGGATGATATGGCAAATTTAGCGTAGAAAATCCTGATTCTATAGTAACGAAGCACTCATTTTATAGCAAATATGTATTATTCCGACAATAATTCGGTTTGAAAAAAACGTTTGATACGGATATTCTATTTTTTGAAACCTTGAATTAAGTAATATCACTCTACTTGGATGCAAGTCCTATTTAGTCTTTATCCGTCCTGTAACTCTGCAGGGTACTCCATTTTCAGTAATCCCTTCCAGTACGTATTCCATATCGTGATTCATATCTGTGGTATAGAAAGATACTTTGGTACGTCCGGTAGAATCGGTTTGTATTTGGGGATTCCAATAAATAGTTGTCCTAAAATCGGTCTTGCCGGTTTGTAGCGAATCGGGTACCTCGTATTGGGGTGAATAAAACTCTGCCGGCTTTTGATAACCTAACGGATAAAGGGTAGCCAATCCCAGCGACGGGCGATAATAATGGGCGGAGCCTCCATTCTTCAATTCGACGAGAATGACACCTTTGTATTTGTCCATTTCGGCGGTATGCTTCTGAAAGTCTGTATTCTTCCATCCGGTATTCTCGTTTGCATCGTTTTTCCACCCTTCTTCTATTTTTTCCTTAAAGCTTACTCCTCCGGTGATCGTGTTACTCTCTTTCAGTTTGGGGCCTACCTGCCATTCGGCTCCTTTCAGGAAAGGTGCATTCGGGACATAAACCGGTACGCTTTGAGCATCCCGGAAAAAAGAGATAGATGCGATCTCACTTGCCATATAGTATTGCAAGTCAGTAGATTCTACCAGGTTCATATCTACAACAAAACGCAGCTCTTTTCCTCGGTATATATATTGGTCTTCTGTTAATTTTCCGATTCCCGGTGTTTTGAGTATAATGTTTTCATAGACAATATCCCACACACTCTTATTTTTGTATTCTGCTTCTATCATCCTGTCGGTTATTACATAATCGGCATATCCGGCAAACTCCCCTGCTAATTTTCCTGTCTTGCTGATATATTTGGCTGTAACGTTTATCTCATCCAACATAATCTCTTTCCAGATATTATTCTGCCGATAAATTTGATGGTATTCGTCCATCGCACTTTGAGTTCTTTCTTGTATGACTCCTTTGGGGGCGGGGATGAATGTTTTGGAATCCGGAAATACCTCTGCGTCCGGGTAAATCATTACCCCTTTCGCTTTTCCTCTTTTATTAATGGCGTTAATGGTGAATGCGGTACTATCCGGAAACTCAATTCCGTTGAAAAAGTAGTTCCCTACGCTGTCTACTTGTGCGTGTACGGCTTTCCAGTGATTACTGAAGCCGACAACCTCTATTCCGTTCATGCTTTTCCAGAAGAGCGGCTTAACCTTTCCGGTAAGTGATTGTCCTATCTCCATCGGATGTTGGGGTTGAGGTACATGTTCCTGTAAGATAGATGACAAATCGTATTTTTTCCATCCTTGGGTTAGCATCAACAGGTCCAGATGTTCGTTTATCTGTGTTGTGTTTGCAGTGAAGTAGTAGTTAGGGCTTTCTATATGCCCTCTTAATTCTGACTTCATTAAAAGCTGAGTACTAATATTGTTTTCCAATGAATCCCATTTTATAAGTTGGGCATCAGTGACAGAAAGGGCGAAGTCTCCATTGCCGGGTAGACTTATTTGCATTTCTACTTTTTCTCTTTGCCCATATGCAGCTTGGTCGGTTTGTATCCGGGGGGTAATATGAGTTTCCTTTTTTATGTACATCATTCGTTCGCAGAATACCCGGCCCGTTTGGTTGGTGATTGCTACGTTAAGAATACCTTCGGGTACTTGGCTTAGAGAGAACTTACCGGTTTTGTTGTTTGTAGTTAGTGGCTTGACTATTGAAGGTATCCCCCGAGTATGGGCAATTATCAGTAAGCTGTCCGTTGGGAAGTTCGTATTGTTTTCGAGCATGTAAATACAAGTCTCTCCCTGTTGGCGGAGTTGTAACGTTATTCCTTTCTCTTGTACTTTGGGGAGTCGGAATTGCTTTTCAATCCCTTTATTGTCGGTGATAATTGCTAAATAGATACTATCCTTTTGTGCTAATAGCGGAAACTTTCCCATGCCATTGTGCAGGGTCGTTATGTCAGCCATAAATGTTCCTCCCGCGCTGAACACTTTTCCGGATACAGAGGTACTCAACCCGTCTGCTCCTATGGCTTTGAATGCGACTGTTTGAGGAGTGCCTGCCAATAATATTCCGCTTTCGGGAAAAAATTGGACGTCAAAATCTTCTCCTCTTTCGGGTATGGCAAACTTTTGTTCATAGATGATTCCTCCTTTATTATCAAAGACAGTAGCTGATAATTGTTGTTTTTCTGTGGGACGATCTTGCTGCTGTATTTGTAATTCGATTTCTCCTTTAGAATCGGTTAAGGCATATCTTTTCCGATATTTCTTACCATTCCTGTTATAAGCAAAATCGATCCGGCAATTTTTAATCGGGGAACCGTCACTATAAGTATATTGAATAAGGGCTTGTTGTTTATTCTCCTTTGCCGGATAGAATTTGGCGGTCAGTATTTTAGGGTTTTGTATGACTTTACTGATTGAGATATTCTTTTGGAAAAAGTAATCTGGTGAATCATTTCGCATCCAATTGGTATATGCGCGTAAGGCATATTCTCCGGGAATAAGCTTTTTATCAAGGGCTAAATATCCGGAAAAAGCATTGTTTTCTTTTCGGATTTTTATCCTCCTTTCCACGCTGTCGAGTTGATTGATCAATTCTATATATACAAAATTACTGGGCGATGGTTGGTAAATTTGTGCATTAACTACGTAAGCTTTTAACCAGATTGTATCTTCTGTCGTATAATAGGGCTTATCAGTTTGTAAATAAATGCTTTCAGAGAGGGAGGAAGTCAGATAATTGACAAATTTCCGGTTGAGATCACTTGGACTATTTTGTGCTTGAGAAGTCATATTTGACAAACAAATGAATAAAATAGAAATGATGTGTTTCATACATAATAAGATTTTGATTTTTCAAAAGTAAGAAAGGAAAATCCCCGAAGGAAAGGGACTTCCCTACTCTTTTTAGGTATTTACCCTATTCTTTCTTCACTTTTATCCGTCCTGTCGCCCGGCAAGGTATTCCGTTCTCGGTAATACCTTCCAATATGTATTCCATATCATGTTTCATATCCGTGGTGTAGAAAGATACTTTGGCATGTCCGGTAGAATCGGTTTGTATCTTGGGATTCCAATAAACGGTGGTTCTGAAATCAGTTTTATCGGCTTGTAACGAATCGGGCACATCGTATTTGGGTGAATAAAACTCTGCCGGCTTTTGGTAGCCTAACGGATAGAGAGTAGCCAGACCGAGTGAGGGGCGGAAGTAGTGAGCTGTACCCCCTTTTTTTAATTCGATAAGGATCACTCCTCTATATTTGTTCATTTGAGCCGTTATGAATTCGTCATGCATGGGTACATATAGAGGCACCTCAGAGGCTTCTTTAAAGAAGGAGATTGATGCAATCTCTTCAGCCATATAGAATCGTAATTCATCGTATTGAATCAGTTTCATGTCAACAGCAAATCGTAGTGGCTTTCCTCTATACCAAAAATGGTCTTCCTCTACCATAGTGATGCCAGGGAAACGTTGCATGATGGCAGTATGTATTATGTCTGCCACGGATTTATTCTTATATTCTTCCTCGATCGTTTTGTCTGTTACAACATAATCCGCATAAGCGGCAAATTCACCTGCCAATTTACCGGTCTGACTGATATATTTTTGTGTCACAACGATGTCATCTAATACAATTTCTTTACTTATATCGTTTTGTATATATGTTTCTTTGTATAGCCTAAGGTGTGCCTCCACTTCCTCAAAGTGGTGTGAATTTGGGATAAATAGGTTTCTTGTGTCGGGAAATATCTCCGGTGACGGATAAATCATGATTCCTTTTGCTTTTCCTTTCTTATTAACTGCATTGATTGTGAATGCCGTACTATCCGGAAATTCAATTCCTTCGAAAACATAATTTCCGGAGGTATCTACTTTTGCATGTATGGCTTTCAACTTATCAGTGAATCCTACTACTTCTGCCCCCTTAATTTTCTTTCGGAGAAAAGGTTTTACTCTTCCACTCAAAGCCTGTCCCCGCTCTAAAGGTATTTTCATTTCCGGTACTTGTTGTTGTAAGATGTTCGGTAAATTATAGCGTCTCCATCCTTGCGTAAGCATTAGGAGATCTAAATGCTCGTTGACTACCTTGTTATCACTTGTGAAATAATATCCGGGTTTTTCGATGTGTCCTTTGATTTCTGATTTCAGTAATAATTGGCTGATGATATGGTTATTCAGAGAATCCCATTTCACAACTTTCGCATCAGTAACAGACAGGGAAAATTCTCCTTTCTGTCCGGTATTTAGTAGCATTTCCACTCTCTCTCGTTTTCCGTATTCCTGTGAATTGGTTTTAATTTGTACAGCCGGGCTATGTGCTTTCTTGACATATAACATTCGTTCGCAGAATACGTTTCCTATCCGGTCGACGACGGCAACATTCAAGATACCTTCAGGGCATTGGCTTAAAGAAAACTTTCCGCTTCTTTTCTCTTCGGTCAGTTGTCTGGTTACGGAAATCATTCCACGTGTATGGGCAATTAGAAATAAACTATCCGTTGAGTATGCCGTATGATTCTCAATAGAGTAGAGGCAATTTTCCTCTTTAATGTTAAGCCGGAGTGTCATTCCCTCAATTCGTGCTTCGGGAAGTTTGAGCTTTTTCTCAACACCCTCCCGGTTAGTTACCACAGCATAATATATACTATCTTTGTGAGGCCACAGTGCAAACTTTCCCATACCGTCATGCTGGGTGTGTATTTGGGCTATTTCATTTCCTCCTTCGCTGATCACTTTTCCCGAGATGTGTTCACATAGTCCGTCTGGACCGATCGCTTTGAAAGCTACAAATTGCCATGTCTCTGTTAATAATGTGCCGCTTTCCGGGAAGAACTGTACATCAAAATCTTTTTTGAGGTTAGGAATAACGAAATTCTGTTCGTGCGAGATGATCCATTTCTGATCGAAAATGGTTGCTGTCAGCTTCTGCTTATCAGGTTTTTCTTCATTCAACCAAATGTTGAATCGTATTTCTCCCTCATTATTAGTGACAGAATAGTTTTTTCTATATTTACGTCCGTCTTTGGTGTATGTAAAATCTATTCTTCGTCCTTTGATAGCTGAACCGTCGCTATATGTATATTTGGCAACGGCTTGTAATCTGTCTTTTTCGATAGGAATATATTTTATAGTGAGTAGCTGGGGTGTTTGCTTCACTCGTTCAATAGTAATATTTTTTTGGAAGAAGTATTCCGGCACTTCGTTTCTCATCCAATTTGTATAGGCACGGAGTGCATACTCTCCGGCGAGGATGTGCTCGTTTAATTTGATATATCCTTGAAATCCGGCAGAATCTTTTTTTAGCTTTATTCTGTTTAGTACTTCATTTTGCTGATTTATGAGTTCTACATAAACAAAGTTGCTGGGTGAGGGTTGAAGTAATTGTGCATTCACTACAAAAGCTTTCATCCAGATGGTGTCTTCTACTACATAATAGGGCTTGTCAGTTTGTACATAAATGTTTTCGGGGAGCGTCTTGATTAAATATTGAGTGAACTTTTGGTTTAAATTATTGTAGATATCTTGAGCCTGAATGCATATGGCATATAAAGAAAATATTAAATAGATGCATGTTTTCATATAATATTAAAAAGTGCATGCAGGTTAGTGTGATAGTAAATTGGGTTTCACTAACTTGCTTGCTGTGATTGAATGAAATTTGTTCAATTGATTTTACAAAAGTAGCCGAATTGTATGTGGGGTGTCGTGTCTGTTTTGATGTTTACACTGTCCTTTCTGTCATTTGTTTTGCATGGGTTGGGTAAAAGGATTACATGTACGTTAACTGGGGGAGAGGCCGGGAGAAGAAGTGGTAGGTTTTAAGAAAAAGTACAATATTGTTTTTCGGCAGGTGTTTTTTATTCTTCAGAATACCTGCCCTATGATATTTTTACTGCCTTCACTCCCTTCACCTTTTTCGCTTAATCGCTCTATTCATCGGTAATACAGGGTGAAGGGCTGCTCCCGTTCTCCAGTCTCTATGCAAATGTCTTCCAAGTACTGTGTTTACGGCTTGTAAGCACCGTGGATACTACTCGTAGGCACCATGCATATGGACGGTGCGCATTATGCTTGGAAAACCAGATTGCACCTTCACCCTGTATTACCGATGAATAGAGCGGTTAAGCGAAAAAGGTGAAGAGAGTGAAGGGGGTAAAAACGATGTGGATAATGTACCGAAATAGTCAAAATTGATGCGAATAGTACTCTCTTCGTTGATTACGCAAAATTTCATCATGCTCTTTATGGGCAATGTTATAATAAACTTTTTTTCTCTAATATTTTGTAGTCGAACAGATTATTTATATCTTTGCACCCGAAATGGATGAAAGGTGGAGGGGCGATTAAGCTCCTTTTTTTGTTCTTATATAGCTAATCAATGATAGAAAAGAAAACTGTTAGTCAGATTGTTGAAGAGTGGCTGGAGGGAAAAGACTACTTTCTGGTGGAAGTGACCGTAAGCCCGGACGACAAGATTGTGGTCGAGATAGACCATGCAGAAGGTGTTTGGATTGAAGATTGCGTGGAGCTGAGCCGCTTTATCGAATCGAAGCTGAACCGTGAAGAGGAAGATTATGAACTGGAAGTAGGTTCGGCTGGAATCGGGCAGCCTTTTAAAGTGTTGCAACAGTATTACAACCATGTCGGTAGCGATGTGGAGGTTTTGACGAAAGATGGCCGCAAGCTGACCGGTGTATTGAAAGATGCCGATGAGGAAAAGTTTGTGGTGGCTGTACAAAAGAAAGTGAAAGTAGAAGGAGCAAAACGTCCTAAATTGATGGAAGAAGACGAAACCTTCCGTTATGATGAGATAAAATACACTAAATACTTAATTAGTTTTAAATAATTATGGCCAAGAAAGAAGAAACAATCAGCTTGATTGATACATTTTCGGAATTTAAGGAACTGAAAAATATCGATAGAACAACGATGGTAAGCGTGCTCGAAGAGTCGTTCCGTAGTGTTATCGCGAAAATGTTTGGCACTGATGAAAATTACGACGTAATCGTGAACCCGGACAAGGGGGACTTTGAAATATGGCGTAACCGGGAGGTAGTGGCAGACGAAGATTTAACAAACCCGAATATGCAGATTTCCTTGACGGAAGCACAGAAGATAGATGCTTCATATGAAGTCGGTGAAGAGGTTACTGATGAAGTGATTTTTGCAAAGTTCGGCCGTCGTGCTATTCTGAATCTCCGCCAGACGTTAGCTTCTAAGATTCTTGAGCTTGAGAAAGACAGTATTTATAATAAATATATTGATAAAGTAGGTACGATCATTAATGCAGAAGTATATCAGATTTGGAAAAAAGAGATGCTGCTGCTGGATGACGAAGGAAACGAACTGTTGCTGCCAAAGACAGAACAGATTCCGGCGGATTTTTATCGTAAAGGAGAAACGGCACGTGCAGTGGTGGCCCGTGTGGATAACAAAAACAATAATCCGAAGATTATCCTTTCGCGTACATCTCCTGTTTTCCTGCAGCGTCTGTTCGAAATGGAAGTACCGGAAATTAACGATGGCCTGATCACCATTAAAAAGATTGCCCGCATCCCCGGCGAACGTGCCAAAATTGCGGTAGAGTCTTATGATGACAGAATCGACCCGGTAGGAGCCTGTGTAGGTGTAAAAGGAAGTCGTATTCATGGCATCGTTCGTGAACTTCGCAATGAGAACATCGATGTGATTAACTATACATCGAATATCTCCTTGTTTATTCAGCGTGCCTTGAGCCCGGCAAAGATTTCTTCTATACGATTGAATGAAGAAGAACGCAAGGCTGAGGTTTTCCTTCGCCCGGAAGAGGTTTCGCTGGCTATTGGTAAAGGCGGTTTGAATATCAAACTTGCCAGTATGTTGACTGAGTACACTATCGACGTGTTCCGTGAACTGGATGAGAGTGCGCAGGATGAAGATATCTATCTGGAAGAGTTCAAAGATGAAATCGACGGATGGGTAATCGATGCTATCAAAGCTATCGGAATCGATACGGCTAAGGCAGTATTGAATGCACCTCGTGAGATGTTGATCGAAAAGACGGACCTGGAAGAGGAAACTGTGGACGAGGTATTACGTATTTTGAAATCGGAGTTTGAAGACAATGAATAATTTCATTTACGATTAGACTGTTTACGATTTGCGATTGGAGCTGCTCTCTATATTGTGGGTTGTAGATGAAAGGAAATTAAATGTCTGATCGTCAATCGTGAAATCGTAAATATCTTCGCTCCATTATTCTTTTAATTTAAAGTATGACGATAAGGTTAAACAAAGTAACAAGAGATTTGAATGTAGGAATCGCAACGGTAGTTGAGTTCCTGCAAAAGAAAGGGTATACCGTTGAGGCAAACCCGAATACAAAAATTACCGAGGAACAGTATGCTATACTCGTGAAAGAGTTTAGCACGGATAAGAATCTTCGGCTTGAATCAGAACGTTTTATCCAAGAACGTCAGAACAAGGATCGTAATAAGGCATCGGTGTCTATCGATGGTTACGAAAAGCAGCCGGAGAAGTCTAAGGCGGATGATGTTATCAAGACAGTCGTTCCCGAAGATGCACGTCCGAAGTTTAAACCTGTCGGAAAAATTGATTTGAATAAATTCAACCGGAAAGTAGAAAAAGAACCGGTAAGCGAATCTAAACAACAGTCGCAACCTCAAACTCAACAGCCCGCTCCGGTGGTAACTGAAGAGAAGAAAAAAGAGGAGGCAGCGAAACCCGTTGCCGCCGAGGTGAAGAAAGAAGAAATCGTAGCACCGGTCGTACAGACGGAGCCTGTGAAAGAAAAGGTGGAGCCTGTAGTGATAGAACAACCGAAGCCGGCGGTAGTAGAAGAAAAAGTAGTGGAAGAAGTGAAAAAGGAAGAACCGAAGGTGGAGGTGATGCCGGAAGTGACAAAAGAAGAAAAGGCTGAGCCTAAAGTAGAAACTCCGGAGACGGTTGCAACCGAGAAACAAGAGGAGGATGTTTTCAAGATTCGTCAGCCGGAATTTGTATCCAAGATTAATGTAATCGGCCAGATTGACTTGGCTGCTTTGAACCAGTCGACCCGTCCGAAGAAAAAATCGAAAGAGGAGAAACGGAAAGAACGCGAAGAAAAGGAAAAACAGCGTCAGGATCAGAGAAAGCAGATGAAAGATGCTATTATCAAGGAGATCCGTAAAGACGACAGTAAGGTTGCTAAAAGTGCTCCTAAAGAAAATGCCGATGCAAATGGAAAGAAAAAGCGCATCCGCATCAATAAGGAGAAGGTGGACGTCAACAATGTGGCTTCCAACTTTACACATCCTACTCCTAACAGTCAGAAACCTGCCGGACATGGCGGACAAGGCGGAGGACAAAACCGTAACCGTAACAATAATAAAGATCGCTTCAAAAAGCCGGTTGTAAAACAGGAAGTGAGCGAAGAAGATGTAGCTAAGCAGGTAAAAGAAACATTAGCTCGTCTGACAACGAAAGGCAAAAACAAGGCTTCCAAATACCGTAAGGAAAAACGGGAGATGGTTTCCAACCGTATGCAGGAATTGGAAAACCAGGAGATGGAAGAAAGCAAAGTGTTGAAGCTGACGGAGTTCGTAACAGCCAATGAGTTGGCGAGTATGATGGATGTATCTGTTAATCAGGTTATCGCTACTTGTATGAGTATCGGTATAATGGTTTCTATCAACCAGCGTCTGGATGCGGAAACGATTAATCTGGTGGCAGAAGAGTTCGGCTTTAAGACGGAATATGTAAGTGCGGAAGTGGCACAGGCTATCGTCGAAGAAGAAGATGCGGAGGAAGATCTGGAACCGCGTGCGCCGATTGTAACTGTGATGGGACACGTAGACCATGGTAAGACTTCATTGCTCGACTATATCCGTAAAGCGAATGTTATCGCCGGTGAGGCGGGTGGTATCACACAGCATATCGGTGCCTACCACGTGACAATGGAGGACGGACGTAAGATTACTTTCCTGGATACTCCGGGTCATGAGGCATTTACGGCTATGCGTGCCCGTGGTGCGAAAGTGACGGATATCGCCATCATCATTGTTGCAGCTGACGATAATGTGATGCCGCAAACGAAGGAGGCTATCAACCATGCAATGGCTGCCGGTGTTCCTATCGTATTTGCCATTAATAAAGTGGATAAGCCGACGGCTAATCCGGATAAGATAAAAGAAGAATTGGCTGCTATGAATTACCTTGTGGAAGAATGGGGTGGTAAGTATCAGTCACAGGATATCTCTGCCAAGAAAGGTCAGGGCGTTAGTGAGTTGATGGAAAAAGTGTTGCTTGAAGCTGAAATGCTGGAGCTGAAAGCTAATCCGAACCGTAATGCTACGGGATCTATCATTGAATCTACTTTGGATAAAGGGCGTGGCTATGTGGCTACGGTACTTGTATCCAACGGTACGTTGAAAGTGGGGGATATCGTGTTGGCAGGAACAAGCTACGGGCGTGTGAAAGCCATGTTCAATGAACGTAACCAGCGTATTAAGTCGGCCGGTCCTTCGGAGCCTGCATTGATTTTGGGATTGAATGGTGCGCCGGCTGCCGGTGATACTTTCCACGTGGTAGAGTCCGATCAGGAAGCACGTGAAATTACCAATAAGCGTGAGCAGTTGCAACGTGAACAGGGCTTGCGTACGCAGAAGATTCTTACATTGGATGAGTTGGGCCGTCGTATTGCGTTGGGCAACTTCCAGGAATTGAATATTATCGTGAAAGGTGACGTGGATGGTTCTGTAGAAGCTCTGAGTGACTCACTGATCAAACTTTCCACTCCGCAGATCCAGGTGAATGTGATCCATAAGGGTGTGGGACAGATTTCCGAATCGGATGTATCTTTGGCTGCTGCTTCTGATGCTATCATTATCGGATTCCAGGTTCGTCCTTCCGGTTCTGCTGAAAGAATGGCTGACAAAGAAGGTGTGGATATTCGCAAATACTCGGTTATTTACGATGCTATCGAAGAGGTGAAAGCGGCTATGGAAGGTATGTTGGCTCCGGAAGTGAAAGAGGTGGTTACTGCCACTATCGAGGTTCGTGAGGTGTTCAATATAACGAAAGTCGGTACGGTTGCCGGGGCGATGGTAAAGACCGGAAAAGTGAAACGCAGCGACAAGGCGCGCTTGATTCGCGACGGTATCGTTATCTTCTCGGGTGCTATCAACGCATTGAAACGTTTCAAAGACGATGTGAAAGAAGTCGGCACGAATTTCGAGTGCGGTATTAGTCTGGTAGGTACAAACGACCTGAAGATAGGCGATATGATCGAAACTTATGAAGAGGTAGAGGTAAAACAAACGCTATAAGCCTTATTTAGTTGAAAGTTGAGAGTTGAAAGTTGAAAGTTACTTGCAGTGTGATAGCAGCACTGTTGGTTTTTAACTCTCAACTCTTAACTGTATTCAGACTTTCAACTTTCAATTTTCAACTGTATTTATGGCAACTATCGATATTGTGATTTTGGTTATTGTTGGTGCCGGTGTGGTTGTTGGCTTTATGAGGGGTTTCATTAGGCAGCTTGCTTCCATATTGGGACTAATCGTGGGATTGCTGGCGGCAAAGGCGTTGTATGCGTCATTGGCTGAGAAGCTTTGTCCTACGATAACCGATTCGATGACAGTTGCGCAGGTGCTTTTGTTATCATCTGGATTGCTGTGCCACTAACTTTTACTTTAGTGGCATCTTTGTTGACAAAAGCGATGGAGGCTGTTTCTTTGGGATGGCTGAACCGTTGGCTTGGCAGTGGTTTGGGAGCATTGAAGTTTCTGTTGCTTACCAGTCTGATAATTTGTGTAATAGAATTTATCGATGCAGATAACACATTGATTAGTAAAACAAAGAAGGAGGAATCTGTGTTATATTATCCTATGGAAAAATTTGCGGGAATATTCTTCCCTGTGGCAAAAGAAGTGACACAACAATATATACTCAATTAAATGATGCAACAAGAAGAACCCAATAAATATGTAAAGGAACTCACGCAGGAGAAGTATAAATACGGCTTCACTACGGAGGTACATACGGATATCATTGAGAAAGGACTCAATGAAGACGTTATCCGTCTCATTTCTTCCAAAAAGGAGGAGCCGGAATGGTTACTGGAGTTCCGTTTGAAAGCGTATCGCCATTGGCTGACGTTAGAGATGCCTACTTGGGCGCATCTCCGAATTCCTGAAATAGATTATCAGGCAATATCTTATTATGCCGACCCGACAAAGAAGAAAGAAGGGCCGAAAAGTATGGATGAGGTAGATCCGGAGTTGATAAAAACGTTCAATAAATTAGGTATCCCGTTGGAAGAGCAGATGGCGCTGAGCGGGATGGCGGTGGATGCTGTGATGGACTCTGTTTCTGTAAAGACTACTTTTAAGGAGACATTGATGGAGAAGGGAATTATTTTCTGCTCATTCAGTGAGGCGGTTCGTGAACATCCCGACTTGGTGAAGAAATATCTTGGCTCGGTGGTTGGTTATCGTGATAATTTCTTTGGAGCTTTGAATGCGGCTGTATTGTCCGACGGTTCATTTGTCTATATACCGAAAGGCGTTCGCTGTCCGATGGAGCTTTCTACTTATTTCCGTATCAATGCGGCAAATACAGGGCAGTTTGAACGTACTTTGATCGTGGCCGATGAAGATTCGTATGTCTCTTATCTGGAAGGATGTACCGCACCGATGCGTGATGAAAATCAGTTGCATGCCGCCATTGTGGAAATCATGGTGCATGATCGGGCTGAAGTGAAATATTCTACTGTTCAGAACTGGTATCCGGGTGATGCCGAAGGAAAAGGAGGTGTTTATAACTTTGTGACGAAGCGTGGTAACTGTAAGGGAGTAAATAGCAAACTTTCGTGGACACAGGTAGAGACCGGTTCGGCGATTACCTGGAAATACCCTTCCTGCATTCTTTCCGGTGATAACTCTACAGCCGAGTTTTATTCGGTGGCAGTGACAAACAATTATCAACAGGCAGATACCGGTACGAAGATGATACATCTTGGAAAGAATACCCGCAGTACGATTGTAAGTAAGGGAATTTCGGCCGGAAAGAGTGAGAACTCCTATCGTGGTCTGGTTCGCGTATCCGAGAAAGCGGATAATGCTCGTAATTATAGTCAATGCGACTCACTGCTGTTGGGCGATAAATGTGGCGCCCATACTTTCCCTTATATGGATATTCATAATGAGACGGCTGTAGTGGAACATGAAGCTACAACCAGTAAAATCAGTGAAGACCAGATATTCTATTGTAATCAGCGCGGTATCCCGACTGAGGATGCTATCGGGCTTATTGTAAACGGATATGCCAAAGAGGTGCTTAACAAGCTTCCGATGGAGTTTGCCGTGGAGGCACAAAAACTACTGACGATATCGTTGGAAGGCAGCGTGGGATGATTGGACGGTCAGACGATTTACGATTTACAATTGAAACTGGATTGTAAATGCGGATCGTCTTAGAAGTATTACCAATCGTAAATCGTAAATTGTAAAATCGTAAATATAATCATGTTAGAGATAAAAGACTTACATGCCAGTATTAATGGCAAAGAGATATTGAAAGGCATCAACCTGACTGTGAATGCAGGAGAAGTACATGCTATCATGGGGCCCAATGGTTCGGGTAAGAGTACGCTTTCTTCCGTGCTGGTGGGCAACCCGGCGTTTGAGGTGACGAAGGGGAGTGTGACTTTTTATGGTAAGAATCTGCTGGAGTTGAGTCCGGAAGACCGTAGCCATGAAGGCATTTTCCTTAGTTTCCAGTATCCGGTAGAAATTCCGGGAGTGAGTATGGTGAATTTCATGCGTGCGGCTGTGAATGAACAACGTAAGTATAAGGGACTTCCTGCCCTGACGGCCAGTGAATTCTTGAAACTGATGCGTGAGAAACGGGCGGTGGTAGAATTGGATAACAAGCTTGCCAACCGTTCGGTGAATGAAGGCTTTTCCGGTGGCGAGAAGAAACGTAACGAAATATTTCAGATGGCTATGCTCGAACCGCGTCTCAGTATCCTTGACGAAACAGATTCCGGTTTGGATATCGATGCACTTCGTATCGTAGCTGAAGGGGTTAATAAATTGAAAACTCCCGATACGAGTTGTATCGTTATCACTCACTACCAGCGTCTGTTGGATTATATCAAACCGGATGTCGTACATGTGCTTTATAAAGGACGTATCGTGAAGACCGGCGGCCCGGAACTGGCGCTTGAGTTGGAAGAGAAAGGATACGATTGGATTAAGAAAGAGGTTGATGATTTATAAATCATAATCTATAACTCATAAATCAATAAGATGACTGTAGAACAACAATATATAGATTTATTTTCTCAAACGGAAGCTATGATTTGCCGGCATAGTGCTGAGGTGATGAATGCACCGCGTGCTGCGGCTTTTGCCGATTTCGAGCGGTTGGGGTTTCCGACACGCAAGCAGGAGAAATATAAATACACGGATATCAGCAAATTCTTTGAACCCGATTACGGACTTAATTTGAACCGGTTGGAGATTCCGGTGAATCCTTATGAGGTGTTCAAATGCGATGTGCCGAACATGAGTACGTCTTTGTTCTTTGTGGTGAACGATGCGTTCTATAGCAGGAAGCTGCCTAAATCTCACTTACCAGAGGGAGTATTGTTCGGTGGATTGAAAGAAATGGCGGAACAGCACCCTGAGTTGGTGAAGAAATATTATAGCAAACTTGCTGATACTTCAAAAGACGGAGTGACGGCTTTCAATACAGCTTTCGCTCAGGACGGAATATTGATGTATGTGCCTAAAAATGTGATCGTTGAAAGACCTGTTCAGTTGGTAAATATTTTGCGTGCCGATGTTAATTTCATGGTAAACCGTCGTGTGCTGATAATCCTTGAAGATGGAGCGCAGGCACGTCTGCTGATTTGTGACCATGCTATGGATAATGTAAATTTCCTGTCAACACAGGTTATCGAGGTGTTTGCCGGAGAGAACTCTGTATTCGATCTGTATGAACTGGAAGAGACGCATACAAGTACGGTACGTATCAGTAACCTTTATGTACGGCAGGAAGCAAACAGTAATGTACTGTTGAATGGTATGACATTGCACAACGGTACTACCCGTAACACTACTGAAGTGACCCTTGCCGGAGAGGGAGCGGAAATAAATCTTTGCGGTATGGCCATTGCAGACAAGAACGAGCATGTGGATAATAACACCATGATAGACCATGCAGTTCCTAATTGTACCAGCAATGAACTGTTTAAGTATGTACTTGACGATCAGGCTGTCGGTGCTTTTGCCGGATTGGTATTGGTACGTCCGGATGCACAACATACAAATTCACAGCAGACTAACCGTAATCTGTGTGCTACACGTGATGCCCGTATGTATACACAACCGCAGTTGGAGATCTATGCCGATGATGTGAAGTGTTCTCATGGCGCTACGGTAGGTCAGTTGGATGAGGGTGCCCTTTTCTATATGCGTGCGCGTGGTATCTCGGAAAAGGAGGCCCGCCTGTTGCTGATGTTTGCTTTTGTGAATGAGGTAATAGATACGATCCGTCTGGATGCCTTGAAAGATCGTTTACACCTGTTGGTGGAAAAACGTTTCCGGGGTGAACTGAACAAATGCCAGGGATGTGCAATATGCAAGTAAATTGGTGGTAACTAATTATTTATCACAACTCACTAATCATTACCATTATGGATATACAAAAGATACGTGAAGATTTTCCTATTCTTGACCGTACGGTTTATGGGAAACCTTTGGTTTATTTCGATAATGCGGCAACTACGCAGAAACCTCGTTTGGTGATTGATTCTATTGTTGACGAATACTACTCCGTCAATGCAAATGTGCATCGTGGAGTGCATTATCTCTCCCAACAGGCTACGGAGTTGCATGAGTCCTCCCGTGAGACTGTCCGTCGGTTTATCAATGCCCGGAGTACGAACGAAATCGTTTTTACCCGTGGTACGACAGAGAGCATAAACTTACTTGTTTCCAGCTTTGGTGAGGAATTTATGCAGGAGGGGGATGAGGTGATTGTTTCTGTCATGGAACATCATAGTAATATCGTGCCTTGGCAATTGCTGGCTGCACGCAAGGGTATTACCATCAAGGTGATTCCGATGAACGATAAAGGTGAGCTACTGCTGGATGAATATGAAAAACTGTTTTCGGAAAGGACGAAGATTGTCAGTGTAACCCAAGTTTCCAATGTGTTGGGAACGGTCAATCCTATTAAAGAGATGATTGCTACAGCCCATGCACACGGGGTGCCTTTCTTGGTGGATGCGGCTCAGTCTGTTCCTCACCTGAAAGTGGATGTACAGGAACTCGATGCGGACTTTCTTGTTTTTTCTGCTCATAAAGTATATGGACCTACCGGTGTCGGTGTTCTTTACGGAAAAGAGGAATGGCTCGATCGTCTGCCTCCTTATCAGGGTGGAGGGGAGATGATACAACATGTCTCTTTTGAGAAAACAACTTTCAATGAACTTCCTTTTAAGTTTGAAGCCGGTACACCCGATTATATAGGTACGACCGGATTGGCAAAAGCACTCGACTACGTCACTGGGCTCGGTATCGAAAATATTGCGGCCCATGAGCACGAGCTGACGGTTTATGGTACGAAATTATTGGAGGAGATACCCAATATCCGTATCTTTGGGCAAGCAGAACATAAAAGCAGTGTTATCTCCTTTCTTGTGGGGGATATTCACCATTTTGATATGGGAACTTTACTTGATAGGCTGGGTATTGCCGTGCGTACCGGGCATCATTGTGCACAGCCTTTGATGCAGCGTCTCGGTATAGAGGGTACAGTGCGTGCTTCGTTTGCCATTTACAATACGAAGAAAGAGGTAGATGCACTTGTAGCCGGTATAGAGAGAGTGAGTAAGATGTTCTGATTTGGATCGGTAAAATATGGCCGTAAGGCGTAAATAACATAGACTATGAAACATAAACTGCTAAACTATTTTTGTTTGTTTTTTATTTTGGCATTCGTTGCCGGATGTGAAGATAAGGAGGATATTTTTACTCCGAAAACATATAATGTATCGGGTAAGGTAGAAAAAGGGCCTTTTATTAATGGTTCTAAGATTACTGCACAGGCGTTGGATAAGAATTATAATCTGACCGGTGAAGTCTATCAAGGCGTTATTACTGATAATGACGGTTCCTTTGATTTCGGTGAGATTAATTTGAATTCTCCATATGTGTTGCTTACGGCTGACGGGTATTACTTTAATGAGGTGTACGGTGAATTGTCTGATGGTCAGATATCCATGCAATCGATTGTAAATTTGACTGATAATAAACAGGCTAATGTTAATATCCTTACTCACCTGAAGACGCAACGTATGATGCAGCTTATCAGAAACAATATCATGGATTTTGATGAGGCTGATGCGAAAGTACAGAAGGAGGTTTTGAGAAATTTTGGTTTGGAGCGCTATGCCGATCAGGATGTTTGTAATTTCTCTATTGCTTCCGGAACAGAGGAGGCCGGTGCGTTGATTGTCGTTTCATCTGCTTTGTTGAAAGATCGTAGTGATGCCGAATTGACGGAATACCTTGCTATGTTGAGTTCCGAATTCAAAGCGGAAGGTAGGTTTATGGATGATACTAAAGAGAAAATCCGAGAGAGTTCCATGTTATTGAAAGTAAATGAGATTTCGGATAATATCATTAGACGCTATAAAGATTTAGGTGTGGAAGTTACTGTTCCCAATTTGAATTATTTCATTGATTGGGATGGAGACGGTATTGCCGGCAATGAACCGGATGCCGGTGGTGATGTGACACTGACTCTTGATAAGGAAGAATTGGAAATCCCTGCTGAGGGCGGGACTTTCCGTGTTAAGATAGACTGTAAGGTGCCGGTTACTTTGGAAAAACCGGCGGGTATACCCGGAGAGTCTATATCAGTGGAAACCTTGAAGATTTTTAAGTTTTCCGATATCGATTATACGGGAACCATTCAGGAAAATGAGTTGGAGATTGTGGTTCAACCGGCTGCCGGTGCTTTGGTGAGAGATAAAACGATTACGGTTTATACTACGAGTGGAAGGCTTTCGGTAGATCTTAGACTTACGCAAAAAGGAGATCCGTCTAAACCGGTGGAATTTGGAGAGGATGGTCAGAAAGTGATTACCGGCATAGCTCTTATGATGGCAACTTCTATGCAGGATTTCTCTAATTTGGATGGCTACTATACACAAAGTTTTGACGGTAGAAGTACGGCTTATCGTTTTATTTACGAACATACATTGACACCTTCTGACAGTAAACTTTATAGTGTTTGGGGCAATGTGTATAGTACCATTAGCAGAATTAAAATATTTGATAGTTTGCTTGAAAGGAGTGGAGTGACTGAGATTCCGCCTTTTATGGCTTACATCCATCAATTGGCTGCCGTTCAGTATTTTCAGTTGGCATCTTGGTGGGAGAACGTTCCTTATGTGATAAGTTATGATAATTCGTTTGCTGTCACCAAGCAGTTGGTTAGTAGAGACTTGTTCGCGAATTTAGTGGAGGATTTGAATTATTGTGTGGAACACAGCAAACTGGAACCGGGTAAATTTGACTCTTCGGAAAGTTTCTTATATCCATCACAAGGCGCTTCGTTGGCTTTATTGGCAAAGATGTATCTGCATCAAAAGTCTTATGATCAAGCTTATGCTCATTTAAAACGAATCATTGATAGCGGTGTATATGCTTTGGAACTGTCTTCGAGTGCTTCTCTTACCCGAAATTCAAGAGAACTTATTTGGGGGTTGTTGACCAGCGCACAACCGGAATCGTATGAAAATGTATTGAAAGAGAATGATTATGTGCCTTTCGTTACTTACACTGAGGTACTGCTGTCTGCATCCGAGTGTGCTTATCGTTTGGGTAATCAAGGCGAAGCTATGGATTATCTGAATCGTGTACGGCAAGCCCGTAATTTACCGCCGGTCAGTGGAGCCGATTTTATTGAATCTTTGCGTTCTACCTGGCAAGGTGAGTTGAAAGGCTTTGGCAGTTACTTCGCTTTCTTGCGTCGTAATGATCTTGCTACCGGACAGTTGAAGATAGAGAGCTATCAGCAGCTTCTGCCTATCCCTCAGCAAGAGATAGATTATCCGGATTCGAAACTTATCCAGAATCCCGGATGGGGAAAAAAACAGGAAGAAACTGCAACTTTTTAGGTCGTTTGTACGTCTAATTTGGTACAAGTAAACTAAAAAAGAAAAGAGTATGTTAGTAACAACCACTCCCATTATTGAAGGGAAAAGAATAATTCGTTATTATGGTATCGTTTCCGGTGAGACGATTATCGGTGCCAATGTGTTTCGTGATTTTTTGGCGGGTATCCGCGATTTTGTAGGCGGACGTTCCGGAGCATATGAGGAGGTGCTGAGACAGGCGAAAGATACGGCAATTAGAGAGATGGAAGAACAAGCTGCCCGTTTGGGAGCCAATGCCGTTATCGGTGTCGATCTGGATTATGAAACCGTAGGAGGTAGCGGAAGCATGCTAATGGTAACAGCTACCGGAACTGCGGTAACCATCGAATAGAATATAAAACTCCCCCGATTGTCAGGCAGGAAATCAAACTGCACTCCAAAAGTTTCGTGGTTAACTTTTGGAGTGCGGTTCAAAAGCCGGTATCGGGGGAGTTTTAGTCTCTTTGTGTGACCTTTTTGTTTTATTTAGTGTGAGCAATGGTCGCACAATCCTTTTATCACATAATTGATACTTTCTGCTGTAAAGTGCTGGGGAAGACTTACGGTGGGTATATGGATATTCCGCAAACAATATGTCCGATGACAGTTTGTACAATAAAAGTGTACATGTAAATCGTCAATATCACAATTACATTCATTGCCGCAGACTGCATATTTCAGTGAACCGGAACCGTCGTCTATACCATGTATCAGATGATGTTTCAGAAAGAGGTTGATGGTACGTGATAGTGTGGATTTATCCACTGTATCCAAGTATGTTTCCAGGTCGAGCAGGCTGAAAGCACGGTCAAACTGCATCATGGCGCGAAGGATAAGCAACCGCATGGCAGTCGGCTTGATGTTCCGTTGCGCCAGTTTTTTCAAATAAATATCTTCTTCCATAATAAGTGTTCCTTTTTTACGGTATTTTACTTTTCCCGAATACCTTTCTTTCCCCGATAGAACAATTTCCATCTTTCCACAGGAGGTTAGAATTTCTTTTTCTGTATCCGTATGGCATTAAGGATCGCGATTAAAGCAACTCCGACATCGGCGAAGACCGCTTCCCACATGGTGGCTATGCCGATAGCGCCTAATAGCAGCACTGCGAACTTAACCCCGAAAGCGAGAATGATATTCTCCCATACAATGCGTCTCGTTGCACGGCCGATACGAATGGCGGTAGCTACTTTGGCGGGTTGGTCGTTTTGTATAACGATATCTGCAGTTTCGATAGCCGCGTCACTTCCCAACCCTCCCATCGCTATGCCGACATTACTCATGGCAAGTACAGGTGCATCATTGATACCGTCTCCCACGAAGGCGATACGATTGGAGGGATTGGTTTTTAATGCTTCAATATGAGCAACTTTTCCTTCCGGTAATAGATCGCCGTATGCCTGTGATATCCCTAATTCCGTCCCTAATTTAGAAACAATTGCTTGTTTGTCTCCAGATAAGATCTGTATATTATCAATATTTAATGTTTTTAGCTCTTTGACGGCGGTTATGGCATCTTCTTTCGGAGTATCCGATAACAGCAGATAACCGGCATAGACACCATCGACAGCACAGACAACAATGGTATCTGCTATCGTGTTCAATTCCATAGGATAGGCTATTTGATAACGGGAGAGCAGTCGTGGATTTCCTACCAATACTTTGTGTCCGTCCAGATATACTTCCAGCCCATGCCCGGGGATTTCCGTTGTGGCGGAAGACGGGAGTAGGGGGATTTCTTTCTTATAGGCATATTCACTGATGGCGCGGGCTATCGGGTGGGTGCTCTGTTGTTCGGCAGAGACGATGTATCGTAATAATTCTTCTTGGGTAGATAAGACGCTTTCTACGTGTTGTACTTCGAAAACTCCTTTTGTCAGCGTACCTGTTTTGTCGAATACCACTGTGTTTATTTGTGTGATGGCATCCAGGTAGTTGCCACCTTTAAATAGGATACCCGCGCGAGAAGCGGCTCCGATTCCTCCGAAGTATCCTAACGGGATACTGACAACGAGTGCACAAGGACAAGAGATTACCAGAAATACCAGACTTCTATAGAGCCAGTCTCTAAATATATAATCGAATGCCGGCATGCCCAGTGAGTACAAGAAAGGAATCAGAACAATCAGTACGGCCAATCCGGTTACAATGGGTGTATAAATGCGTGCGAATTTCCGGATGAACAGTTCTACGGGAGCTTTCCGTTCGTTTGCTTCCTGTACCATGACAAGTATTCGTGCAAGTGTACTTTCATTATATGGTTTACTTACAATGAGCTGTATCACACGGTCGGTGGCAATCATACCGGCAAGTACCGGTTCTCCCTTGCGGATGGTGCGCGGGCGGCTTTCACCTGTTAAAGCAGCAGTATTGAATGAGGCTTGTTCGTTTTGCATTGTTCCGTCAAGAGGGACGCGTTCTCCGGCTTTTATTTCAATGAGTTCATTTACGTTTACTGTTTCTGGATGTACTGTTTCGGGCTGCCCGTTACGTATCACGGTAGCTGTCTCCGGGCGTACATCCAATAGGGCTTTAATATTTCGTTGTGCATTCCCTACCGCACGGTCTTGAAAAGCCTCACCTATGGAGTAAAAGAGCATTACGGCTACTCCTTCAGGATATTCGCCGATACAAAATGCACCGATGGTAGCAATTCCCATCAGCATGAATTCGTTGAAAAAATCTCCTTGACGGAGCTGTTCGAAAGCTTCCCGCAATACAGGCCAGCCTGCGATGAGGTAGGCGATCGCATACCATACCAATGCACTACCCGGCAGGGTGAACCAACCGAAATGATTCATTCCCATTCCCGTTCCCAACATTATAAGACTGATAATGACGGGTAGGTTTTTACTTTTCTTCTTCTTTTCCTCCTGTATATGACAACCGGAGTGATGATTACAATTACATCCCATGACTTTTTTTCTTTTGTTGATGCAAAGGTAGGAGATTTGTGGTGCAACTGTGTTGCAAACCAGTACAAGGACGAATTTATTGATTGCCGTCTCTATATAGCCTCAGTTCGATATAATCATGATGCTACATCGCTTTTTGGAAGATAGGGAAACTATGTGGAATAAAAGTTATATCGGATCCAAGTTGAATACGGATTGTCAAGGGAGAGGCTCTCTCTCGTTCGAAATGATTTCATTGTAGTCCGTTCGAAAAGAAAGCAGAGTGTGACCATCGAAATTTCTTTAATTTTTATTTGCCTATTTCATTTAGAATCAATACTTTTATCCTTTCGTTAAACCTCTAATATTTATTCTATGGATAGCTTGCTTTTCTGGTTGGTTCCGGCCGCCTCTGTATTGGCTCTCTGCTTTGCTTATTATTTTCATAAGCAGATGATGAAAGAGAGTGAAGGTACTCCTCAAATGATTAAGATTGCTGCTGCTGTGCGCAAAGGTGCCATGTCTTATCTGAAACAACAGTATAAGATTGTGGGGTGGGTGTTCTTCGGTTTGGTAATATTGTTTTCAATTATGGCCTATGGCTTTCAAGTACAGAATGCGTGGGTACCTATTGCTTTTCTTACAGGAGGTTTTTTCTCCGGATTGTCGGGATTCTTGGGGATGAAGACAGCTACTTATGCCTCTGCCCGTACGGCAAATGCGGCTCGTAAATCTTTGAATGCCGGGTTGCGGATTGCATTTCGTAGCGGGGCAGTGATGGGATTGGTGGTGGTAGGTCTCGGCCTTCTTGATATATCTTTCTGGTATCTGCTGTTGAATTGGGCCATTCCTGCGGATGTATTGACTCCTACTCATAAACTATGCATTATTACTACCACTATGCTTACTTTTGGTATGGGTGCTTCTACTCAGGCATTGTTTGCCCGTGTGGGTGGCGGTATTTACACCAAAGCAGCCGACGTGGGGGCTGATCTTGTAGGTAAAGTCGAGGCTGGTATTCCTGAGGACGACCCGCGTAATCCGGCTACAATTGCTGATAATGTAGGTGATAATGTGGGTGATGTAGCCGGCATGGGTGCCGATCTTTATGAATCCTATTGCGGATCCATTTTGGCTACTGCTGCTTTGGGAGCCGCCGCTTTTATGCATACAGGAGATACAGTCATGCAGTTCAAAGCAGTTATTGCGCCTATGTTGATTGCGGCTGTAGGGATTTTACTTTCCATTATCGGTATCTTTTCTGTCCGCACGAAGGAAGATGCCAAAATGAAAGACCTCTTGAATTCTCTTGCTTTCGGAACAAATCTCAGTTCCCACAAGAAATTCACAGCTCAGGTTTACGTTCTTACTAAAGACGAGGGCGGCCGTCATACACCGTTCTTCAACAACTATCGTCCGCAGTTCTACTTCAGAACAACAGACGTTACAGGCGTTTGCGAGCTTCCGGAAGGTACAGAGATGTGCATGCCGGGCGACAACGTTGAGATGACAATCGAGCTTATCCATCCGGTAGCTATGGAGCAGGGTCTTCGTTTCGCTATCCGTGAGGGCGGCAGAACTGTTGGTTCCGGTAGAGTTGCTACAATCATCGAGTAATTAACGAATCTAATACCGAGGTGCTTTGCACCGAAAAAATAAATATAGTATCTCCGTGAGATATTTGTGTCCAAGCGTAAGAGACCCGCAGAACTTTGTTCTGCGGGTTTTTCTGTTACAAAAAAACAATATATGCTATGTTAGCAGTACCGAATTTGTGATTTTGCCGTAGATGAAAAGATTACATGCACCTAACTGATTTTACGCTTGACTAACCAATAGTTTGAGGAGTATTCTATAAAAAGAAGATACAAAATAAATAAATTCATATAAATTTACAGACAATATCCGATAAAACAATTGTAAAGTATAGGATCAGGGGGCGTTATTATGCAGGCTTTATCAACGGCAAAATCAGGGGAACGTTATACAATTAAGTGGATGCTCGGAAACCAGAAGGTGATGGATTTTCTTCATCGCCACGATTTCTGCGAGGGAAACCCGATCGATGTGATCCTGCGGAACAAGGACTGGATGATCATTGGAAATGACATGTGCAGAGTCGCGATCGGATGTGAAGTTGCGGACAGGATCCAGGTTTAAGGTTTTTGAAAGATAAATAAAGAATGGGATCTTCGATAAAAGAAGGTGTGGCGGACAGAGAAAAAAGGTCTGGCGCACCTTTTATATTGCCATGCATCTGGAAAAAGCTGCCGGTGGCAGGTTCTGTAGCCAGGAAAGTCGGGAAAAGTTCTTCCCGCCGGGAAACTGGATGACAATCCCGCCGCCTTATGATATGCTTGAGGAAGAATAAGGATCAGGAGGACGTTTAGATGGTGAATATATACGGAACGCTGGGACCGGCGTGCGCAAGCGAGAAGGTGCTGGCGGAGATGTTTTCACTGGGAATGACAGGAATGCGGCTGAACCTGTCCCATGTTACGCTCGCAGAGTCAGGGGATCTGATTGGAAAGATGAAGCGCGCAGCAGAAAAATGCGGGGTAAAACCGCAGCTTCTCGTGGACCTTCAGGGACCGGAACTGCGAACTGGAACCATCTCTGAGCCTGTTTCGTTGAAGAATGGGGATATTGTAGAGATATGCGGAATCCCAGAAAAAGTGAAGGATTCCTCAGTAAGTGGGGCAGATAGAAAAGAAATCGCACAGAAATCTGAAAATAAAGATATCGAGAAAATACCAGCTGAGAAAAATACATTTGGAAAAGGTTCTGGAAACGCTGATCGGTCCCAAAATAAACGTGACCATGTGAAAGCACCTGGAGAGTATGCGAAGATCATGCTGCCGGAACTCACCTTCCCATACCTGATTCCGGGTCAGGAAGTTCTTCTGGACGATGGGAAGATCCATTTAAAAATTGTGGAAAAAGCGGAAAATGTGACCGAGAATGGTGGAGAAAACACTCAGGAAAAGCGTTATTTCGCAAAGGTCCTCTGGGGCGGTCTCCTAAAGAGCAGAAAGAGCGCGGCTCTTCCGGGCGCGAAGATCTATCCGCCGACGCTGACAAATTCTGACCTTGCAAACATTAAGATCGCAAAAGAGATGGGCGTGACCGGTGTCATGCAGCCATTTGTGAGAGATCACAGTGACTTGGAGTGCGTAAAAGAGGCGCTTCGGGAGGCGGGAGCGGAGGATATCAGGCTCTTCGCGAAGATCGAAAACATGGATGGCGTCCGGAAACTGGAGAAACTTCTTCCGGCGGCGGATGAGATCGTGATCGCCAGGGGTGACCTTGGAAATGCCGTTCATCTCTGGGACCTTCCGGGTGTCCAGCGCCAGATCGCCGAGAAGTGCCGGGCGGCGGGAAAGCCGTTCATGGTAGTGACCCAGATGCTGGCCTCCATGGAGCGTAGCCCTGTCCCGACCCGTGCGGAGGTAAATGATATCTTCCATGCTGTGATGGATGGCGCTGCTTCAATCATGGTGACAGGGGAGACTGCGGTCGGAGATTACCCGGTGGAAGTCATCCGGTATATGGTGAATACGGTGAGAAGCGCGGAGAAGGAAGAAAATAGATAAACAATTGCAAGTGTTTAACAAATTTATGCACTTGACGTGCGAAAAATTCAGAAAGAAAAAATAAGTAGAATGACTAGAAAGCGAAAAAATACGTTCCATATACGGCAGGTACGATTCTTTCATCCAGAGCTTAGAAAGAACCGTTGGCACACCGGGATGGAACGTATTTTTAAATGGGTGATGTAAGGGCGGAGCGTGTGGAAGACGAACTGGCTGGTCTCAGGGGTGACCGGGATGTGGGAGAGATCTACGAGAAGACCGAAATTGTTGTGGGTCATCCGCATCTCGGCGCCGAATTTTGCCGCGTATGGAGCCGGTTCCATGAGGGAGGCTTTGTCGGGAAAACTCATCCATTGGAGCGCACCGACGCGGAAATATTTGTGGATCGATTCATTCATAATTTTAAATGTAGTTCAGTATCGTAAGGAACGGAACATTTCCTTTCTCCTGGATAGCAAATGACGACAGGAATTTTTGAAATGAAATGTCACAGGAAATTCCAGATAATTTCCTGTGACACAGTGGCGCTGAAAAGCCTGATATGCCCAGTCAAAATTATTTCATGTTCACTACATGAACCGGTTTTCCGTTTAAGAACGCCCGGATATTCTCCACAGTGCAGTCCATGATCCGCCTGCGGCTTTCCTTCGGAGCCCATGAAATATGCGGGGTGATGATGCAGTTTGGAGCTTTTAAGAGCGGGTTGTCAGCCTTGATCGGCTCAGTGGAAACGACATCGAGACCGGCGGCAGCGACTTTGCCGGAAGCAAGCGCTTCTACGAGGTCCACCTCGTTGACAAGCTGCCCGCGGGCATTGTTCAGAAGAATCACGCCGTCCTTCATTTTCGCGATATTTTCCCGGTTGATGAGTCCTGCGTTTTCCGGGGTCAGATTGCAGTGCAGGGAGATCACGTCAGCCTTCGCGAAAAGCTCATCCTGGGTAACGTAATCCGCGATCGCGCGGCCGGATTCATTCGGGTAGAGGTCATAGGCGATGACGTTCATGCCGAGAGCTTTCGCGATGCGTCCCTCAGCCTGACCGATGCGCCCGAAGCCGATGATGCCCATGGTCTTTCCCTCCAGCTCGATCAGCGGATAGTCCCAGTAGCACCAGTCAATGTTTTCAGCCCATTTTCCTTCATGGACAGTCTTGTCATGGTGGCCGATGTGATGGCAGATCTCAAGGAGAAGAGCGATGGAGAACTGGCTGACAGATGCGGTTCCGTATGTCGGAACATTTACGACAGGAATCCCCTTTTCAGCGGCGTAGTTATAGTCGATGACATTGTAGCCGGTGGCGAGAGCCGCGATCAGCTTGATACGCGGACACTTGTCGATGGTCTCACGGGAGATCGGGGTCTTATTTGTGATGATAATCTCGGCATCACCGATACGTTCAGTGATCAGAGGTGATTCTGTGAAGGAAGTTCTGTCATAGACGGTGAGGTCACCGAATTCTTTTAACGCGTTCCAGCTTAAATCGCCCGGGTTTTCTGTATATCCATCTAAAACTACAAGCTTCATATATAATCGTCTCCTTTTTTGAAAAAATTGTGGGCAGATAAAACACAGAAGAGTATCCGCCAAAAGGCTCAGAAAGTGAAAATATAAGTTTCATGCACCTGATTTGAGGCTGATAAAAATTTTGAGTTCCCAATTCCCGGTAGTCTTTCTCGGTTATGAAGTGCCTACAGGTTATAAAAACCATCGAAAGAAATCAAAGACCGCTATATTTATCTTAAATTTCCAATCTGAAACAGTCTAAGCACATTCTCTGCAGTATTCAGCAGATTCTCCTCCGCATGACTCATCACATCCTCCAACGACATGACGCCCGGAACCGTGTCGAAGATCGCATCGATCCCGAAATTATAAAGCGTTTCGCATCCGTCGCCTTTCGCCCCGGCGATGGCAACCACCGGAACATTCCTGACTTTTTTTGCGCGTTCCGCGACACCGACAGGAACTTTTCCCAGCGCGGACTGGAAGTCAATCCGTCCTTCGCCCGTAATTACAAGGTCCGCCTGCTTCACATGCTCATCGAAATCCGTGAGATCCAGAACCAGGTCGATTCCCGAGCAGATCGTCACCGGGAAATACGGGAGAATTCCGCAGAGCAGGCCGCCTGCCGCTCCGCTCCCGTCGGTGTCGGCGGCAGCGCAGTGGAGTTTATCCTTCAAAACTGCGGCATAGTGAGCGAGCGCCGCGTCAAGAATCTTCACCTGCTCCTCATCAGCCCCTTTCTGAGGTCCGAACACGGTAGCTGCTCCGAGGGCTCCGCAAAGGTGATTTTTTACATCGCAGGCAACCAAAAACTCGCATCCGGCGGCTTCCCTCAAAAGCCCATCCGTGGAGATCGAGGCAAGTTCCCTTAAGTGGACACCGCCTGGTTCCAGTTCCTTCCCATCCTTATCGAGAAACGAGATTCCAAGGGCGCCTGCCAGCCCGGCGCCGCCGTCGGTGGTGGCGCTTCCGCCGAGACCTAAGATGATCTTTTTAACTCTATGTTCCAGGGCGTGACGGATCAGCTCGCCCGTTCCAAAGGTGGACGCGTGCAGGGCATCCCGCTCCTCAGGTTTTAATAAGGTAAGTCCGGACGCCGCAGCGGTCTCGATCACGGCGCTGCCGTCCGGGAGAAGTCCATACTCGGCGGTTATTGGGCGCCCCAAAGGATCATGGGCAGGAACGCTGACTTTTGTTCCTTTCATGGCAGCAACCAAGGCATCAACGGTTCCCTCTCCGCCGTCAGCGACAGGAATCTTTGTGATGGTCACATCCGGGATTACATTTTTTGCGGCACGTTCAATGGTATCGGTCACTTGTCTGGCAGAGCAGCTTCCCTTAAAGGAATCTGCGGCGATCAGTATGTTCATGTTCCATTCCTCCCTTGTATACACAGTAGAACCACTGTATTGAGTGGCTGATAAAGCATGGATTTTAAGTCGAGAGCTTATACTTTCCGGTTAGTTCCGTATAGGAACAGGCTATTGAAATATTATCATTATAACAGAAAATCAGGGTACGAACATGTACCCTGATCAACTTACTGAAAAATATCGTTACAGTTCAGCCATTACATCTTCTTGTTTTCATATTCATGAAAACAAGAAGCTTGGTGGTTCCACCATATGCTG
>ENA-UPXC01001725-UPXC01001725.1-human-gut-metagenome-genome-assembly--contig:-NODE-1725-length-29190-cov-5.497407_pt1 | contig 29190 bp, 30 predicted proteins | sample MGYA00250047_ERZ773371 | MGnify/ENA primary metagenome ERZ773371 (study PRJEB29103, sample SAMN06111975) | human gut metagenome | biome: human gut; feature: ankylosing spondylitis patient; material... | reverse complement strand
TGTATTATGCCTGTCAAAGAAAGCTATGCAGACCGTATCTTTACCACTTCTGTTGTTGCTTATCCGGAAATGGTTCACATAGGAGCTGAAAAAGATTTTACCCCTGTCATTGAAAAAGCATTGGAATTGGGTGGGTATGAAGAAACACAGCACATGACAGGTATCAACGGCGGCACAACCGTAACCACAGGATTTGGCTGGAATACCATTTTATCTGTAGCGGATAAAGTAATTGACGCTGTAAAAGACGGTGCCATTCAGCATTTCTTCCTGGTAGGCGGCTGCGACGGAGCCCGTCCAGGCAGGAATTACTACACGGACTTTGTAAAGCAGACGCCTGAGGATACGCTGGTACTGACCCTGGCCTGCGGCAAATACCGTTTTAATGACCTGGAGCTTGGAACCCTGGCCGGCCTTCCCCGCCTTCTGGACATGGGCCAGTGTAACGATGCCTTTGGCGCCATCCAGGTGGCCGTGGCCCTGTCAGAGGCGTTCGGCTGCTCAGTCAACGACCTGCCCCTTACCCTGGTGCTGTCCTGGTATGAGCAGAAGGCTGTCTGTATCCTTTTAAGCCTGCTGCATCTTGGCATTAAGAACATTTACCTGGGCCCCACCCTTCCGGCCTTCCTCTCGCCGGCCATACTGGATTATCTGGTGGAACAGTTTGATATCCGCCGCATCTCCACCCCTGGGAAGGACTTGGCCGCGGTGTTGGCCTGACATCCCGGCAGTGAGACAGGAATCTCACTGTGCAGAGAAAAGAGGACCTGTACGCCGCAGCCGGCATACAGGTCCCTGTCCGGAACCCCTCCTCCCCCTCTTTGGCAAAGATCTCGGGGATGGAGCAGCCCGCCTGGGCTACAATCGCCTCATCTACGTCGGCCAGAGGGCGGCCCAGCTTCTGGGCCAGCGCCTTGCCCACAGTGGTCTTGCCGCAGCCGGGCATACCGATGAGGAGAATATTTTTCGTCTCCCGCTCCAGCTTTGCGGTGATGTCCGCCACCAGTTCATCAGGCAGCTTTTTGCCCTGGAACCGCTCAGAGGCCGCCTTGGCCTGAGCTACCAGCATACCCAGGCCGTTGCCCCAGATGAGCCCCCGGCGCTGGGCCTGGAGGAGCAGCTGGGTCTTGGACGGGTTGTAAATGAGGTCAAAGACCCCCTCACAGGCGGGGAACTGGTCCAAATCCACCGGGGAGACCCCGTTATTGGGGTACATGCCCACAGGGGTGGCGTTGACAATGATCTGGGCATCGGCGTGGCGGTCCAAGTTCTGATAGTTATTCTCGCCCGAACGGGAGATGGTGATGATCTCCCGGGCTCCCAGCTCAGAGAGTACCGCCCGCACCGTGAGGGAGGCTCCGCCGCTGCCCAGCACCAGTGCTTTCCGCCCCTCCACCTGGGCTCCAGCGGATTTTAAAAGGTACAAAAACCCGTCGTAGTCGGTGTTGTCTCCCAGTAGGGTGCCGTCGGGACGGCGGAGGATGGTGTTGACACTGCCGATGCGCTGGGCAGCCGGGGTGAGCTCAGCGCAGTACTCCATCACCGTCTTTTTATAGGGGATGGTAACGTTGAGGCCGTGTAACTCTCCCTTTTGCAGGAAGGGCCCCACCTCCTCCGGCTCCAGGGGAATGAGCCGGTAGGGGTAGTTTCCCAGCAGGCTGTGAATCTTTGGGGAGAAGCTGTGGCCCAGCTTGCGGCCAATGAGCCCGCAGTCCATCAGCAGATCACCTCGTTGTAGGTGCCCAGATAGCGGAAGTGCTCACTCTCCTCCTCCAGGTCCCGGAAGATGCGCTCCATCTCGGGAGCGTACACGGAGCACTCCAGATCGAAGTAGAACATGAACTCAAACTCCCGGTCGGGGAGAGGACGGCTCTCCAGCTTGCGCAGGTTGATGCCCAGGGCATAGAACTTGGAGAGCACATTGTAGAGGGAGCCGGGCTTATGGGGCAGGGTCATCATGAGGGAGGTGCGGTCGGCTCCGGGGTAGATCTCCGGGTTTTTGGAGATGCAGATGAAGCGGGTGTAGTTGTTGTCCTGGTCCTGGACGTTCTGCTCCAGCAGGTTGAGGCCGTAGAGCTCGCCGCAGAAGCGGGAGGAGAGGGCGGCCACGTCCCGGCGCTCCGACTGGGCCACCATCTGGGCGGCCAGGGCGGTGTTCTCCACCACAGTGACCTTCACGCCCTTGAGGGTGGACAGGTAGCCAGCGCACTGGCTGATGGCCTGCTGGTGGGAGAAGATCTCCTTGATCTCCTCCTTCTTCACCCCGTGCTTGGTGAGCAGGTTGTGGTTTACCTTCAGGCGGGCGGAGCGGACGATGGAGAAATTATGCTTGGTCATCAGGTCGTAGATGGCGTTGACGGAACCGGCGGTGCTGTTCTCGATGGGCAGCACGCCGTACTGGCACATGCCGCTCTCCACCGCCTTGAACACATGCTCAAAGGTGTTGAAGTAGAGGATGGTAGGAGCCTTGAAGATGCTGTCGCAGGCAATCTGGGAGTAGGCACCCTCCACGCCCTGGCAGGCTACCATCGCCCGCTGGGGGAACAGGTCGGGGGTGGTGTCCAGTGCCTTGCGGATGGTCTCATACACCTTGGAGGGCACGCCGGAGCAGGCGTTCTGGTAGGAGCGTCCGGCGGCCAGGATGGTGCGGTACACCGACTGGGTGTAGTCGGCCAGCTCCTCCCCTGCCTGCTCCCCTACCTTACCCAGCAGGGCACGCTCCCGGCCCGCATCCAGGGTGGGCAGGCCGTTGGAGCGCTTGTAGGCGGCCACCTCTTTGGAGACCTCCATGCGCTGCTTAAACAGATCAACCATCTGCTGGTCGATGGCATCAATTTTCTCTCTCAGATCCTTCAGTTCTTCCATCTTCAATCACTCCTTACCTATGGGTGCAATATTCTATATTTTCTATATCTTAATAAGGTAGCGAAACAAAGTTTCGCCCGAAAGCTCTTTTGCCTACTTTTCTCACGAGAAAAGTAGGTCGGAGAGGACCAATGCGGTGACCGCTTCCACCACGGGGACGGCCCGGGGGACGATACAGGGGTCGTGGCGGCCGGTGACCACCAGCTCCTCCACCTGATTCTTGGACAGGCTTACTGTCTGCTGCTGCTTGGCAATGGAGGGGGTGGGCTTAAAGGCCAGCCGGAACACCAGGGGCATCCCGTTGGTAATGCCGCCCAAAATTCCCCCGGCGTGGTTGGTCTCGGTGACCACCTTCCCGTCCTTCACGGTGAAGGGGTCGTTGTTCTCCGATCCCCGCATAGTTGCCACGCCGAAGCCCGCGCCAAACTCCACACCCTTTACCGCCGGGATACCGAACAGGGCGGCGGCCAAGCGGTTTTCCATGCCGCCGAACATGGGATCGCCCAGCCCGGCGGGCACGCCGGTGACCAGGCACTCCACGATGCCGCCCACCGAGTCGCCCTCCTCCTTGGCCTGGAGAATGACCTTGCGCATCCGCTCCCCCGCCTTCTCGTCCAGCACGGGGAATGGAGCCCGCTTCAGGGCATCCATGGTCTCCACAGTCTCCCCTATGGGGTCGAAGGGCCGGTCGGCCTCTCCGGCGACGGAGGCAATGTGGGCGGCCACCTCAATCCCCCGGCGCCTGAGCATCTGGAGGCAAATCCCGCCTGCGATGCACAGGGGGGCGGTCAGACGGCCGGAGAAGTGGCCTCCCCCCGCCACGTCCTGAAAGCCGCCGTACTTCACCTGGGCGGTAAAGTCCGCGTGGCCGGGGCGGGGCTTGTCCCGGAGCTGGGCATAGTCCTGGGAACGGGTGTTGGTGTTTTCAATGAGGGCGGCCAGGGGCGCGCCGCAGGTCACATCGTCCACCAGGCCGCTGAGAAACTGGGGCAGGTCGGCCTCCTTGCGGGGGGTGGAGGTGGCGTTCTGGCCCGGGGCCCGGCGCTTTAAGAAGCGGCCCAGCTCCTCCATGTCCACCCGCTCCCCGGCGGGCAGGCCGTCCACCACTACCCCGATGGCCGGGGAGTGGGACTGTCCAAAGACGGACACGTGGATGTGTTCACCCAGATATGAGGCCATGTACTTCTCCTCCCAACGCAGTGTAGTCCCACCAGAAGTGGGGATAGGATTTTTTCACGCACTCGGCGCCCAGAACGGTCACCGGCTGTTTGCAGGCGATGGCGGCCACGGCGGCCATCATGGCGATGCGGTGGTCGTTGCAGCCGTCCACCGTGCCGCCCTCCAGATGGTCCCGACCCTCCAGGGTGAGGGTGTTCTCCCCCACCTGGGCCCTGGCCCCCAGGGCATTGAGGGTGTGGGCGATGGTCTCCAGGCGGTCGCTCTCCTTCATGCGCAGCCGCCCGGCGTTGACAAACCGAGTGGTCCCCTTCCGCACCGCCGCCATGGCGGCCAGGGGCGGAGCCAGGTCGGGGCACTGGGACAGGTCGATGTCCACGTCCCCGGGCCGGGCCAGCTTCCAGTAGAGGGCGCCGATCTGCCGGTCCCCCTGGACCGAGTCCAGGTTCAGGTTTTGGATGTCCACCTGGGCCCCCAGAAAGGTGGCGGCGTACCAGAAGGCGGCATTGGACCAGTCGGTCTCCACCGCCAAGTTTCGGGACTGGTAGCGCTGATTACCCGGAATGGCAAACACACCGGGCTCGGTCTCCTCCACGGTGATGCCGAAGGTTTTCAAGGCATCCAGGGTCATGTCCACATAGCCCCGGGACTCCAGAGGCGTAGAGGCCCGCAGCACCGAGGGGCCGTCCAGCAGGGGCAGGGCGTAGAGCAGACCGGTAAAAAACTGGCTGGACACGTTGCCGGGAAGGACATACTCCCCTGGGTCCAGGGCCAGGGCGTCACATCCCCGGCCACCGTCTACGGAAAGCACCCCGTTCTCCCGCTTCCAGGCAATGCCCTTCTCCCGAAACAGGTCCTCATAGGGGGTGAGGGGACGCTCCATCAGGCGACCACGGCCGGTGAAATGGGCCTCCCCGCCCACCAGCAGGGCCACCGGAATCAGAAAACGTAGCGTAGACCCCGACTCCCCGCAGTCCAGAATGGGGGCAGGCCCGGCCTGCACGATGGAGTGGCCCAGGCCGTGAATCTCTACCACACCCGGCTCCGGGCGCTGGATGCGGGCCCCCAGGGCGGCCATGCAGCCCAGGGTGGCCTCGATATCCTGGGAAAAGTCCACATTGGACAGGGTGCTCACGCCCCCGGAGAGGGCGGCGGCCAGGATGAGCCGGTGGGCCTGGGACTTGCTGGGGGGCGGGGTAACCGCCCCGTTCAGCGTACCCGGTACAATGGTCACATCCATATCAGTTTCCTTTCCACATGGGGGCCAGAGCATCCAGCAGGGCCTGCCGGGCCATGGGGTGGGGAATGGCCTTTCCCAGCTCCTCCAGCACAATGAGGCGGATGTCGCTCCCGGCGTTCTTTTTGTCCAGGCCCACCGCCTCCACCAAGGTGTCCCAAGGGCAGGGAATGGAGACGGGCAGCTGGTACTCCTTTAATATATTCTCAATGGCCTGCTCCGTTCCGGCGGGAGTGATGCCCATCTGCTCCCCCAGCCGGGCAGCCACGCACATGCCCGCGGCCACCCCCTGGCCGTGGGTCCAGGTCTCATAGTGGCCCGCCAGCTCGAAGGCGTGGCCAATGGTGTGGCCGAAGTTGAGGACCATCCGCTCGCCGGTGTCCCGCTCGTCATTGAGAACCACCCGGCGCTTGATGTTGCAGCAGGTGTGGATGACCTCCTCGATGTGCTCCATCACGCCCGCTCGTCCGCCCCAGGCGGCCAGCTTATCAAAGAAGGCCCGGTCTCGGATGCAGCCATACTTGATGACCTCGGCCATGCCGTCAGAGAAGGTACGGTCGGTGAGGGTGGTGAGCACCTCCGGGTCAATGAACACGCCACGGGGCTGCCAGAAGGCTCCGGCCAGGTTCTTGCCCGCCTTCAGGTCGATGGCCACCTTGCCTCCCACGGAGGAGTCCACCTGGGCCAGGAGGGTGGTGGGGATTTGAATATAATCCACCCCTCGCAGCACCGTAGCGGCGGCAAAGCCCGCCAGGTCACCCACCACACCGCCGCCCAGGGCGACAACTCCGTCGGTGCGGGTGAGGTGGGCGGCCATCATGGCCTCCCACAGCTCCTGGAGCCGCTCCACGCACTTACTTTCCTCCCCGGCGGGGACGGTGTGGAGGATGGCAAGGAAGCCCGCCTTCTCCAGGCTGTCCAGCACCCTTTGTGCGTAGAGGGGGCCCACCGTGCTGTCGGTGACCACAAAGAGGGTCTTGGCCCGGGGCAGCACCGCCCGGCACCGCTCCCCCACCTGGTCCAGGAGGCCCCGCTCAATTTCAATGTCGTAGGCCCGCCCAGGCAGGTCCACCGTCAGGATTTTGCTCATTGTCCATCCACCTTCTCTTTGCAGATCCGGCCCTCCGCCAGGAGGGTACACAGCCGGTCGCCGTTGCCCTGCTCCAGGGCTTCCCGGTACTCCTGGAGGCTGCCGATCATCTGGTCCAGCTCCTGGAGCAGGAAGGTCCGGTTTTCCAGGAACAGATCGGTCCACATGTGCTCGTTGAGCCAGGCCACACGGGTCAGGTCCATATAGCTGCCCGCCGAGTAGCCCTTGTGCATCTGGGCCCGGGGGCTCTTCACATAGGCGTTGGAGATGACGTGGCACATCTGGGAGGTGTAGGCGATCATCTCGTCGTGGTGCTCCGCCGTGGTCACCGTCAGGTGGGAGAAACCCGCCGGGGTAAGCAGCTTTTTGATCTTATCCAGCAGCAGAATGTCGTCGGCCTGGGGAGGCACGATGACCATGGGGGCCCCGTCAAACATATCCGCCTTGCTGTTGGCAAAGCCGGAGTACTGGGTGCCCGCCATGGGGTGGCCGCCCACAAAGGTGAAGCCGTAGCGCTGGGCCAGTTCAAAGCCCACCTTGCATACCTCCTGCTTCACGCCGCAGCAGTCCATCACCAGGGTGGTGCCGGGGATGTGGGGGGCCATCTTCTTAAGGTACTCCATGGTCACCTCGGGGTAGAGGGCCACCAGCAGCAGCTCGCACTCCCCGATGGTCTTTTCGTCCAGGTCCCCGGCCAGCACCCCCTGGAGCTTGGCAAAGTCCTGAACCACCCGGTTTCCGTCATAGCCGTACACCGTGGCGCCGCTGCGCTCGTAGGCCTTGGCCAGGGAACCGCCGATGAGGCCCAGCCCCGCAATTCCAACTACCATGTCTGCCTCCTTATTCCTCGCCCAGCGCGGCCGCCCGCACCCGGCGCACCGCCTTGGCTACATCCTCAAACTGCTCGGGCCGCAGGGACTGAGCGCCGTCGCACAGGGCGTGGGGCGGGTCGTTGTGGACCTCGATGATGAGGCCGTCGGCTCCGCAGGCGGCGGCCGCCATGGCCATAGGCTTGACATACCGGGCCACGCCGGTGGCGTGGCTGGGGTCCACCACCACGGGCAGGTGGGTGAGCTCATGGAGGACGGTGACGGCGGACAGATCCAGAGTGTTCCGGGTGGCGGTCTCAAAGGTGCGGATGCCCCGCTCGCAGAGGATCACGTTCTCGTTGCCCCCGGCCATGATGTACTCCGCGCTCATCAGCAGCTCCTTGATGGTGTTGGCCAGGCCCCGCTTGATGAGGATGGGCTTTCTCGTCTTACCCAGCTCCTTCAAAAGCTCGAAGTTCTGCATGTTCCGGGCGCCCACCTGGATAACATCCACGTCCTCGAAGAGAGGCAGGTGGTTGGCGTTCATGATCTCAGTGACGATGGGCAGTCCGGTCTCCCGCTTGGCCTCCAGCAGCAGCTCGATGCCGTCGGCCTTCAGGCCCTGGAAGTCGTAGGGAGAGGTGCGGGGCTTGAAGGCGCCGCCCCGGAGCATGGTGGCTCCGGCCGCCTTCACGCTCTTAGCCACCGAGATGATCTGCTCTTCGCTCTCCACCGAGCAGGGCCCGGCGATGAGGGCGAAGTTTCCATGGCCCACTTTCAGCTTCTGCTCGCCAACCTCAATGATAGAGTCCTTGGGATGGAACTTCCGGTTGGCACTTTTAAACGGCTCAGAAATATGCTTTACCCCCTCTACAATGTCCAGTCCGGTGATCAGGTCGTCATCCAGCTTGCTGATGTCGCCGATGATGCCGATGATGGTGGCGTAGTCTCCCTTGGAGACATGGGTGCGCAGATTCTGCGCCTCGATCCACTGGATGAGATCCCGTACCCGCTCTTCCTTGGCGTCCTGTTTTACAATGATAATCATAGCTGTTCTCCTCCTTGCTTCACCGGGCAAATGAAAAAGCCTGCGGTGAAGTGTCATTCACCGCAGGCCTAAAACTTCCCTATTCCCCGCTTACGCGAAACTGGGGAGCCCTTTGTTTGCAGCAAAAAACACTCTTACCTTTTTGAACCAAAAGCCAAAAAAGTAAAAGTAGCCAAAAAAGTAAGCCGCAAACTGCTTCATCATGAAATTTGGCTCCTTTCCTCGTTCTCACGTTGGGTTGTTTTTATGGTAGCACCGGCTTTTCTCCCTGTCAACCACAAAATAATCAGATGTTTTCACAAATTCTCCAGTGAAAGTATCTCTGTTTTTTCTCAAAATTACAGTTTTCGCCGACTGCATAAAAACCCCCGGGTCCTCACGGACCCGGGGGAAAAGAGAGGGGAGAGGAAAACCGATGAGAAATCGGCAGGAAGTAAAGTTACCAGCTGTATCCGCTGAAGGGCCAGCCGTAGGAGCCGCCGGACTGCTGCTGTTGCTGTTGCTGCTGCTGATTGGACTCCTGGCTCTGATTGGCCGCCTCGGTCTGCTCGTTCTTCTCGTCGAAGGTAATGGAGAGGGTCATCTTTTCGTTGTTGCGGATAATCGTAAGGGTGGCGGTGTCGCCCGCCTTATAGTTGCTGGACAGGGCAGCGGTGAGGGCAGAGCTGGTATCAATGGCGGTGTCGTCAATGGCAATGATGATATCGCCCTGCTGCAGGCCCGCCTTCTCAGAGCAGGAGCCCTCGGCCACGGAGACCACATAGGCACCGGCGCTGACGCCGTAGTTCTGGACATAATCGGGAACCGACTGCACCTGGACACCCATGTAGGGCTTGCCGGTGACGTAGCCGTGCTCAATGAGGTCGTTGATGATATCCTTCACATCGTTGATAGGAATGGCGAAGCCCAGGCCCTCGGCGGACACGCCGGAGGAGGACTCGGTCATCTTGGCGGAAACCACGCCCACCACATTGCCGTAGCTGTCAAACAGGGGGCCGCCGGAGTTGCCGGGGTTGATGGCGCAGTTGGTCTGCAGCACGTTCAGGGTGGTGGAAACGGTGTTGCCGTTGGCATCCTGGCTGGAGGTGGTGATGAGCCGGTCCAGGGCGGAGACGATGCCGTCGGTGAGAGTATAGGTCAGCTCGCCCAGGGGGTTGCCGATGGCGTAGACGCTCTCGCCTACCACCAGCTGGCTGCTGTCGCCCAGGGTGACGGGCTGCAGGCCGGTGGCGTCGATCTTCAGCACGGCGATGTCGTTATCCTGCTCGCCGCCCACCAGCTTAGCGGTGTACTTGGAACCGTCGGAGAAGGAGACCTCAATGGTGACGGAGGAGTCCTTTGTGGCGTCCTCGATGACGTGGTAGTTGGTGACGATGTAGCCGTCCTGAGTCAGCACAAAGCCGGAACCGGTGGCGGCGGAGGTGGTGGTCTGGCCATAGATGTTCACGGTGGTATTCACCGTGATGCCCACGCAGGAGGCCAGGTTGGCGGCGTAGAGCTGCTCCGGGGTCATGGGCTCGCCGTTGTTGTTATTGACTACGGTCTGTACCTTGGGGCGCTCCCCCTCATAGACCACGGTGCCGCCCCGGCTCATGCTCTGGTACAGGGCCGCGCCACCCACGCCGGCACCGCCGCCCACAATGGCACAGGCCAGCACCAGGGCTACGATCTTCTTGGAAAATCCCTTGCCGGGCTTTTTCTGGTTCTGGGGCGCTTCCGGACCAGGCGTCACAGGGACGGGATCCATGTACTCCCCAAAGCCTCCACGATATCCATCGTTCTCGTTATTATAAAAGTTAAACTCGTTGTTTTCCATAACTGCTTCACTCCTCATATGGTCTCTTGGAGGCCCTCCTCCGTTCGACTGGGGCAAGTATAAAGGAAAAATATGAAGAAACCATGAAGAAAAAGCGAGTGTTTTTTTAATTTTCCCAAAACAAATTTTGACATCTTCTCCATCTATTCGCTCTCCGGGCGCTCCCGCAAAATGGCAATCACGTCCTCCACGGCCGCCTCTGCGTCTGCCCGTACCCCGTCAAACAAGCCCAGCTTGATGAGGTTCAGGGCAATCAACAGGACGGTGGGCCCCAAAATCATGCCCAGCACGCCCCCCAGCCGCATGCCCACATAGATGCTGACGAGAGACAAAATGGGAGAAAGCCCCGTCTGGTCGCCCACGAATTTGGGCTCCCCCACCCTTCGGAACAAGGCGATGAGACCCCAGATGACCATCAGGCGGATGGCTCCGCCCAGATTGCCGGTAAACAGGTCAATGACCGCCCAGGGCACCATCACAGTGCCTGCGCCGATGATGGGGATAAAGTCCATCACCGCCAGCACCAGGGCCAGCAGCAGGCCGTAGGGCTGGTGGATGATGAAGAAGCCGCCCAGCAGGATAAAGAACACCCCTACCGACAGAAGGAACTCCGCCTTCAGATAGCCGCCAAAGGCCGCCAGGGCGGTGTCCCGCACCTGGACCAGGAAGGCCAGCAGCCGCCGGTCGGTGCGCCGGGCCGCTGCGGTACGCAGGTCGGGGTAGTCGGCGGTGAGCAGGTAGGAGGCCATGATATAGATGATGAGGGCCAGACCGAGGGAGGGCAGGCTCAGAGCCTTGTCCTTGGCGTAGTTCACCAGCCCCTCCAGCATCCCGGGCAGGGTGTTTTTCAGCCACTCCAGCACGCTGTCCCACACGGAGTCCACCGTCTCATTGAAGGCGGGAGGCACCAGATCCCAGAAGCGGGCAAAGATCCGCTCCAGCTCCTGAAAAATTCCCTCCATACTGGCCAGCAGGTCGTCCCAGCTCTGCACCAGAGAGATCAACTGGGCCCCGGCGGCGTAAATGAGTCCGCCCACCGCCGCACCCATCAGTCCAAACAGCAGTACCAGCACCAGCAGGGACCACAGCTTTCGGGAGCCGCCCAGGGTACCCCGCAGCCACCGCACCGCCGGGTGGAGGATGGCGGCGGTGATGAGGGCCGCTACAAAGGGAGCCATCAGCGACAGCAGGGGCAGGCCCACCTTCCACAGCAGCCACAGCCCCACGATCAGCAGCACCAGCCGCACACCGATGCGAAACCACAGTCTTCCCCGGGCCGGCCAGGTCAGCTTTTGTTCCTTCATCTCATGTCACTCCTTGTTTCCACGCCCAAATGGACACAACGGCCCCGCACCGGAGCTTCCGGAGCGAGGCCGAAGATTGAAATTACTGCTCCCGGTACACCACACCGATGAGGTTGGGACCGGCATTGATGGCGATGACGCCGCCGATGGGATAGACCAGATCGGCAGGAGCACCGAACTCCTCCTCACAGGCCTGAATCAGGGCATCGGCCATGGGGGCGTTGTCCGCCTTAATGACCATATAGGGGCTCTCCGCCTGACGGGTCTTGCGGCAGCGCTCCAGAATGGCGGGGATGATGTTCTTCTCTCCCCGCACCTTGGAGAGGATCTTGGAGTCGCCGTTTTCAAAGGTCATGATGGGCTTAAGGCCCAGGGCGTCACCCACAAAGGCGGCCGCCGCCGACACACGGCCCGACTTTTTGGCAAAGCGCAGGTCCAGCGGGGCAAAGAGCACCCGCACGTGGTCCAGCCAGTCCTGAATATAGGCCACCACCTTGTCCGGATCGGTACCCACCGCGGCCATCTTGGCTCCCTGGACCACGGCCCAGCCATAGGTCATGGTGTAGTTGTGGGAGTCGATGATGGTGATCTGGAAATTCTCCCGAGCCTCCGGGTGCTCCTCATAGAACTCCTCCCGGGCCTGGACCGCGTTCTGATGGGTAGCAGAACCCTTGGAGTTGATGGAGGTATAGATGAGGTGGGTATAGCCGTTGTCGTAGGCCTGCTCAAAGCACTGCTCAAAGACATAGGGGTTGAGCTGGGCGTGGGTGGGGATCTGCGGGGCGCTGAGCAGCATCCCGTAAAACTCCTCCGGAGTAAAATCGTAGCCGTCCTCATACTCCTTGTCCCCCATGGCGATGGGGAAGGGAAGCACCTGGATATCCAGTTCCTCCCGCAGGGCGCGGGGGATATCGGCGGCAGAATCGGTAACCATTTTTACGTAAGCCATAGCGGCCTCCTAAATCAAAATCTTATGTGTCCTCCTAACAGACAGGGGCTGTCTGGGGCCATTATTGCAGAAAGGGCAGGGCTTGTCAAGAAAAGGCAGTCAATCTTTGCGCTTTTCTAATTTGACCCGGGAGCCGTCCGGCTTCTGCAGCCAGGTGTTGTTCAGCTGCCCCTCCAGGTTGGCCTTTACCGAGTCGATGTAGGCCCGGCGCAGCTTGCCCCGCTCCTCTTTTTCCTCCTCGGTCAGTTCCCGCTCCTTGGCCAGCCGAGCCAGCTCGTTGATGCGGTCAATGTCCTTTTGCTCCATGGTTTTCCTCCTTCCGCCCGGACTCCAGCCGGTCCAGGCGCTGCATCAAAAATTGGGCGCACAGCCCGGTAAAAAGTCCTGCCGCCGCCCCGGCGATCACCAGGTAGGGCAGGTAGGCCAGCACCGCCCAGGTCTTCATCACCCCGGCGGCCACCAGCAGTTGTCCTAGATTGTGGCAGATGGCGGCCAGGGAGCTGCACAGCCACAGCTGCCGCACCGTGAGGATCTGCTTGAGCCCCACCATGGCCAACCAGCAAAGAAGGCCGCCTCCCAGGCTGTACATGAGGGTCATCATCTGCCCGGAAAACACCGCGCCCAGAAACACCCGGCTCACCAGCACCAGCAGGGCGTCTCCCGCCCCCAGGGCAAAGACGGTATATACGGTCACAATGTTGGCCAGGCCCAGTTTGATGCCCGGAATGGGCACCGCCACCGGGATCTGGGCCTCCACCATAAAAATGGTCAGGGCGATGGCGGTGAGCAGGGCCAGCCGGGTCACCCGCCGCGCCCCCTTAACCGGTCGCTGCGTCAACCTGGCTCCCTCCCCCCGTGATCTGGATGATGACCTGATTGGGCAGGCAGACAATGGGCTCGCTGCCGTCGCTGATCCACCCCTGGTGGACACAGACCTGGTCGGGACAGGATGCCTCGCTGATGCAGATGCGCCCCGGCTCCACCTGCACGGTATTGAGCGCCCCGTTCTCCCCCTCGATGACAAAGGAGTAGGGCTCCTTCACCTGGCTCAGGTCGATCTCCTGGAGCACCTGTCCCTTCTGGGTGATCTTGGCGATCTGGGCGCTCTGCGGATTCAGCTTGCGCCACACCAGCACGCCGGCGGACAGAAGCACCACTGCAATCAGCACGCCGGTGAGAACCTTGGTCTGTTTGTTCATCGCTCGATCACCGTCACTTCCCGATCCTGGTAGCCGTCGGCCAGGGTAAAGCGGTCCTCCAGCCCGGCGGTCACCGCGATGGAGCCATCCTGGGAGACAAAGATAGCCTCAAAGTTCAGCTCCGGGTGGTCCTTCCAGAACTGGGCCCCCTTCTCCTCCCCCATCACATACAGGGCCGTGGACAGAGCGTCGCACACCGTCCCGTCGGAGCCCACAATGGTCACCGAGTCCACTCCGCTGTCGGCGGGGGCGGCGGTGGCGGGGTCCATGATGTGGCAGTAGCGCCGGCCGTTTTCTTCAAAGTAGCGCTGGTAGTCCCCGGAGGTGACCACCGCCTGGTCGGCCACCTCCACGATGGCCAGGTAGCCCTGGGAGTCCGGGTCCTGGATGCCCACCCGCCAGGGGGAGCCGTCGGGCTTGGACCCCACGGTCTGTATATTGCCTCCCAGCTCCAGCAGGGCGGAAGTCACCCCCAGCTCCTTCAGGTCCTGGGAGAGCACCTCCCCCAGGCGGCCCTTGGCCACCGCCCCCAAATCCAGGGACATGCCCTCCGGTATACGGGCCTGGCCGGTCTCCCCGTCCAGCTCCACCTGGGTGTAGTCGATGGTTTCCATCAGCTGGGCCAACTCCGCCTCGTCGGGCACCCGGTACTCCCCGGTGGGAAAGCCCCAGGCCTGCACGGCGGAGTAGGCGGTAAGGTCCAGGGCCCCGCCGGTGAGGGCGCACAGCTCCAGCCCCCGCTCCAGCACAGCCTGGGTGTCCTCCGACAGCGCTACCCAGCTGCCCTGGCTGTGGTTCAGGGCCCAGATTTCGCTGGTTTCATCGGTGGCCGACCACAGCTTCTCCAGCTTCTCGATGGTCTGGGCGGCCTGGTCCAGCCCCTGCTGGGCCTGGTCGCCGTAGACGGTGAGCAGCATCACCGTGTCCATGGCAAAGACCTGGCTGCTCTGGGAGGAAACCTTCTCCTCTCCCCCACAGCCTGTCAGCACCGCGCCCGCCGTCAGCACGCCGGCCAGCAACAAACTCAGCCGCCGCTTCACAGCAGCTCCCGGTACATGGCCGCCGCGTCGGCCTTGCCTACGTTGTCGGCCACCAGCAGCACCTCTACCTTGACCGCCCGCTCGCCAAAGCGCAGCTCCAGCACGTCGCCCACTTTTACATCGTAGCTGGCCTTCACGGGGCGGCCGTTGGCGGTGACCCGCTGGTTATCGCAGGCCTCGTTGGCCACGGTGCGCCGCTTGATGAGCCGGGATACCTTCAGCCATTTATCCAGTCGCATGGTTTTGTCCTTTCCAAATAAAAAAGATGATTCCAAGAAAAAGGGGCGCCGCCTTCCGCGGCGCCCCCAAGGGTCACGTTGCAGTGCTTCAGCCCGCCACCGCGTCCTTCAGAGCCTTGCCGGCCTTGAAGACAGGGGTCTTGGTCTGGGGGATCTCGATCTCGGTGCCGGTCTTGGGATTGCGGCCCACCCGAGCGGCGCGGGTCTTCACCTCAAAGGAGCCAAAGCCCACCAGCTGCACCTTCTCCTCTCGGGTCAGCGCTTCGGCAATGGCCTCCACGGTGGCAGTAATGGCGGCCTCGGCGTCCTTCTTGGACAGCTGGGTCTTGTCAGCCACGGCGTTGATGAGTTCGGTCTTGTTCATAGCGTGTCTCCTCCTAAGAATTTGCGCGGCCTTGGGAAAGGCCTGTCCTTTGCGTGGGGCGTCTCAGCCCTCCTGCTGCTTGGCTTGGGCCCACAGCTCCTCCAGCTGGGACAGTTCCATCTGGTCCAGGCTCTCCCCCTGGGCCAGCCGCTCCACAGCACGAAAGCGGCGGATAAACTTTTCGCAGGCCTGGGTCAGCGCCTGCTCGCTGTCCACGTGGAGAAAGCGTCCCGCCTTCACCGCGGCGAACAGCAGATCGCCCAGCTCCTCCTGGGGATCTCCGTCGCCCTGCGCGGCGCGGCGCAGCTCCTCCACTTCCTCGTCCAGCTTGTCCAGGGCGGGAGCCAGGTCCGGCCAGTCAAAGCCCGCCTTGCGGGCCTTGTCCTGCAATTTTTCTGCCCGGATCAGCGCGGGCAGGGAGCGGGCCACCGCATCTAGCGTGTCGCCGGCGGTGCGCTGATGCTTCTCCTGGCGCTTCTGGGCATCCCAGGTCTCCAGGGCCTGGTCGCTGTCCTCCGCCTGCACCGTGCCAAACACGTGGGGGTGGCGGAAAACCATCTTCTTGGCCACGCCGTCCACCACATCCTGGAAGGTAAACAGCCCCTCCTCCTTGGCCATCTGGGCGTGGAACACCACCTGAAGCAGCACGTCCCCCAGCTCTTCCTTCAGGTGCTCCGGGTTTTTCTCGTCAATGGCCTCTGCGGCCTCATAGGCCTCCTCCAGCATGTTGCGCCGGATGCTCTCGTGGGTCTGCTCCCGGTCCCAGGGGCAGCCCCCGGGAGCCCGCAGCAGCGCCACGATCTTCTCCAGATCCTCCATACCATAGGAGTCCATGCATTCAAAATCTACCACAACTTCGCTTCCTTCGCAAGGTATTTTTTGCGCATCTGTTAAGAAAGATGCAGGATACGGGCAATTTTTTCCCCTTTTGGCATGAGAGACAGATCCTCTTTGGTGATGGCCCGCAGCACGATCACCAGCACACCGTAGATAGCCACCGCCACCACAATGGCAGCCAGGGTAGCCACTGCATTGCCCAGGCGATTGGCAGCAAGCAGCTTGGCCAGCAGGCCGTGGACCGCCCAGGCGCCCAGGCCCATCACCGCGGCGGCGGCGGCGGGCTTGGCAAACAGGGGGATGTATTTCGGCCGGCCAGGAATGACCCGGGCCATGACGATCAGGTCCAGAATAAGGCACAGGGCAAAGCAGAAGATGTTGCCCAGAGGGGCGCCGTAGATGCCCACCTGGGGCAGCACCACCACATTGTAGTTGAGCACGATTTTGATCACGCCGCCGGCCAGCATAATAACGACCGGCAGGTTCACAAAGCCGTAGGCCTGCAAAATGGAGTTGCACACCAGCATCATACACACAAACACCGTAGCCAGGCCCAGGGTAGACAGGAGCGGACCGGCCAGCTGGGAGGTGAGGCTGGGGAAAATGAGAGCCATGATGGGCTCGCCCAGCACATACAGGCCCACACCCATGGGGAAGGCCAGCAGGGCGGAGATACGCAGGGCGGAACCGGCCACCCGGGCAGCGCCCTTCCGGTCCCGGCGGGCCAGGGTGCCGGAGACGGCGGGGATGACGGCGGCGGTGATGGCCGCCATAAGGGAGGTGGGCAGGTTGTAGATGTTCAGCGCGCCGTTGTAGTTGCCATAGAGGGTTCGGCTGGCATCCTCCAGGGCGTCATGAAGGGCGATGGCTGTCTTGGTGCCCTCACCGGCCAGCTGGTCGGAAAGCAGGGACATGGAGATGGTGGTCCCCTCCGGCAGGGTGGCCTGCCAGGCCTTCAGGGCGCTCTCCAGCTTGTCAAAGCTCATAAAATCCTTGTACAGGGCCCAGCAGTCCGTATTCTCCAGCAGAGCCCGCTGGAGCTGGCCCTGAACCAGGGAGGAGTCGATGACGGTGACGATACCCACCATGGAAGAGCTGATGGTGATGGGCACGGCGATCATCAGCAGATTTTTCACGATGGTGCCGTTGGAGTCGGGGGTGTCCTTGGACAGTCCTTCCTGGCTGCGGCCCATGAGATAGTTGAGCAGCATGTAGGCCAGGGCCACAATGGTGCCCACTGTCACACCGGTAATGGCGCCGGCAGCGGCGTGGCTCTGGTCGGCCCCCGCCTTCACCAGCCAGTAGGCCAGTCCCAGGCCCACCACCAGCTTGCACAGGGCCTCAATAATCTGAGAGACGGCGGTGGGGGTCATGTTCCCATGGCCCTGGGCATAGCCGCGGAAGGCGGACAGACAGCCCACGCAGATGACTGCCGGGGCCAGGGCCCGGATGCCGGGTGCGGCCTGGTCGTCGTTCATCAGCGCGGCCAGCTGAGCCGAGCCAAAGGACATGATGAGGAAGGACAGCACGCCCAGGGTAAGAAACAGGGCCAGGGACAGCCGGAACACCCGGCGCACCTGGTTTTGCCGTCCGGTGGCGTTGGCCTCGCTGACCAGCTTGGATACGGCCACGGGCAGGCCTGCGGTGGAGATGGTAAGCAGCACGGCATAGATGTTGTAGGCGTTGCCGAAGTCGGCGCTGCCCTGTTCCCCGATGATGTTGAGCAGCGGGATCTTGTAGAACATGCCGATGACTTTGACCACCATAATGCCCACCGCCAGGATGGCGGCGCCGCCGAAAAAGGTGTTCTGTTTTGTCGACCGGGCAACCCGGCGGGGTGCATGACTGTGTTGGGCCATTCGTTCGGTCCTCCTTGCAGTTTGGAGAGTCAGGCGGCTCAGCCGCCTGGATCAGATTTAGTCTTGGGGAAAAATCTTGGGCAGGGCGTAGTGCTCCACCTCGTAGCGGATGCGCTCCAGGTCCAGGGTGAAGAACTCCCCCTTCTCATATATGACCTGTCCCCGGGCCATATTCATCTCCACATTGGAGCCCCGGGCCGCGTAGACCAGGTTCTCCTCCACGTCGTGGCAGGGGGTGAGGTTGGGGGCGGTAAAGTCCACCAGAATGAGGTCCGCCATCTTTCCCGGGGCAATGACGCCGGTGTCCCGGCCTGTGGCCGCTGCCCCGTTGACGGTGGCCATGGCCAGGGCCTCACGGGCGGTGACCGCCATGGGGTCATGCTGGACTCCCTTGTGGAGAATGGCGGCCAGCTTGATCTCCTCAAACAGGTCGCAGTTGTTGTTGGAGGACACGCCGTCGGTGCCCAGGGTCACATTGACCCCGGCCTTGAGCAGCTGGGGCACCCGGGCCACGCCGGAGCCTAGCTTCAGGTTGGACACCGGATTGTGGACGGCGGTAATGTGCTTCTGAGCCATAATGGCCATGTCTTCGTCGGTGACCCACACGCAGTGGGCGGCGGTGCCGCCCCGCTCCCACACCCCGTACTGGTCCAGCAGGGCGATGGGGGTCTTTCCGTATTTCTCCAGACAGGTTTTGTGCTCCAGCTGGGTCTCGGAGATATGAACCTGCATGCCCAGATTGTGCTGGGCGGCGTAGTCGGCCATCCACTGCCACAGGGGCGGATTGGAGGTATACTCGGCGTGGATGGAGGCGTCCACCAGAATCTGCCCGTCCCCCGCGCCGTGCCACTGCTGGGTCAGCTCCTGCTGATTGCGGCAGTCGTTGCACTTGTCGGGAGAAAAGCCCTCGGGCGCGCCGAAATACACCCCGCCGCAGGACAGATTGGCGGAGATGCCCGCCTTTAAAATCTCCTGGGCGATGGTGCCGGTGTGCATGTACATATCCACAATGCAGGTGGTGCCCGAGGCGATCATCTCGGCCAGGCCCAGGGCCGCTCCGGCGGCCACGGCCCGGTCGTCCAGCCGGGCCTCGGCGGGGAAAATATAGTCGTGGAGCCAGTGCTGAAGATCGTGGCCCCCTCCGTAGCCCCGCATGAGGGTCATGGGCACGTGGGTGTGGCAGTTCACAAGGCCGGGCATGAGCACCTTGCCCTTGCCCTCCACCACCCGGTCAAAGGTTCCCTCCGGGCGCACCGTCCCCACCGAGACGATCTTGGTCCCCTCCACCGCCACAAAGGCGTTTCCCACCACCGGCCGGGCGGGGTCCATGGTCAGGGCGGTGACGTTGGCAAACAAAACAGACATGTTCAAAGCTCCTTTAGTAAGGTCTGCGCCCACTCCAGATTGTCCCGGTGCACGAACAGACGGTACTCCAGGCGGCTGGTCGTTCCAAGGGTGGAACCGGACACTGACTTGGTCTTATAGCGGTAGTCCAAGCCGGCCGCCTGGAGGACGTCCCGCACCTGGCAAAAGCGTTTCAGGTCGTAGGTAATGAGCAGCTCGGCGCGGTTCCAAAACCCAATCATACCTTGCTCCTTTTTCGGTTACATCTCCCGCAGGCAGGCCCGCACCAGGGCGGAGAAGTCCTCCCGGGCGTGCTCCCCGGCCAGGAGGACCTCCTCCTCGCTGAGAGGCTGGTCCAGAATACCGGCGGCCATGTTGCTAAGCAGGGTAAAGCCCAGCACCTCCATGCCGCAGTGGCCCGCCACGATGACCTCAGGCGCGGTGGACATGCCCACCGCGTCGCCCCCCAGGATGCGGGCGGCCCGGATCTCCGCCGGGGTCTCGTACTGGGGTCCGTAGCAGTAGAAGTAGACGCCCTCCCGCAGGGTGAGGCCCAGTTTCTGGGCGCAGTCCCGGGCCACCTGGCGCAGGCGGGGGGTGTACAGCTTGGAGGCGTCGGGGAAGCGCACTCCAAATTCGGGCAGGTTCTCCCCCCGGAGCGGGGACTCGGAGAACATTTTAATGTGGTCGGTAATGAGCATCAGCTCCCCGGCCTTCCAGTCGGTGTTCACACAGCCGGCAGCGTTGGTGACCACCAGAGTGTCGCACCCCAGCAGACGCAGCACCCGCACCGCATAGGTGACCTCCTCATAGGAGTAGCCCTCGTAGTGGTGCATCCGGCCCTGCATCACCGCCACCTTCTGGCCCTCCAGGGTGCCGAACACCAGCCGGCCCTTGTGGCCGGGGGCGGTGGAGGCCTTGAAGTGGGGGATGTCTTTGTAATCCACGGCGATGGTGCCTTCCACCTGGTCTCCCAGATAGCCCAGGCCGGAGCCCAGGATCATGGCCACCTTAGGGACAAAACCGCCCAGGCGGGCGCGTAAAAAGTCCGCGCTCGCCCGGTAATGCTCTATTGTGTAGGACATAGGGCCCTCCTTACAGGCTGCCGCCGCACCGGCGGCAGAACTGGTCGTCCTTGCCGCACACCGCGCCGCAGTTGGGGCAGGTGCGGGACTGGCGCAGGGCGGCGATGCGCTCCTTGAGCTCGGCGATCTTTCCGGCAAGCTCATCGGCCTGGACCAGCAGCTGGGACACCTTATCCTCGTCCTGGCTCTCTCCCTTGTGGGCCTGGTACATCACTTCGCCCAGCTGGCGCAGCACGTCGTTATACTCTCCGCTCAGGTCAAACAGCTGCACGTTCAGCTTGGCCACGTCCACCATCTGTCCGGCCCGCTTCCCGGCTACCCGGGCGGTGCCCGCCGCGGCATCGGCGGCGTCGGCGGCCGTACTCCGAATCCGGTCCAGCAGTTCCTTCACCTTGTCGTCCATATCCACGTGCTCCTTTCCTTGTCCCACTCCCGGACTTTTTCCAGGAAGTTCTATGAGTTTTCACTATTTTACACCATTGCATAGGAAAAATCAACGGAAAAGGCCTCTCTTCCCACTCTATCTGCCGATTGCCCAAGGGTGAAATTTATGATATACTTCTTTTGACAATTTCATGCACCCAGAGGATGCTGTTCCAGACGACTCTGGAGAGATTGCATGAAGAGGTACACAAAGCACATTGCCTGGGGAGGCGACCGTCCCTGTTTGCCTGGCAGGAACGTTTGGGAGCTTGAGGAGGGAACCACGTGAATCTGGAACTGTCACTGAAACAGACCTTAAAATTGACCCCGCAAATGCTCCAGTCCATGGAAGTGCTGCAAATGAGCACCCAGGAGCTGGCTGACTATATTCAGGACCTGGTCCAGACTAACCCCGCCGCCGAGCTCACCGAGCCCACCGCTCAGAGCGATGAGAGCGAAGAGCTGTGGCGGCGGATGCAGTCTATGGCCGACGCGGACCATCAGAACCGGCAGTATCTCTCCCCCGACCGGGAGGAGCTGGACCCTCTGGCCCGGGTGGGCACCGACGGCGGACTGGGCGAGACCCTGGTACTCCACCTCACCCGCCAGCTGGAGCGCAGCCACGGCTCCACCCTGGTGCTGCGCTCAGCCCAGTTTCTCACCGCCTGTCTGGATGAAAACGGCTATCTGCGGGATGATCTGGAGGACCTGTCCCAGGCCTCCCGCCTGCCTCTGGCGGCACTGGAGCAGGGACTGGCCCTTCTCCAGAGTCTTGATCCGGCCGGTGTAGGCGCCCGGGACCTGTCCCAGTGCCTGGCCCTGCAACTGCAGCGCCAGGGGGAGACCGGCCCCGCTTTGGAGATCGTGCTGCACCATCTGGAGCGGCTGGGCCGCAAGCAATATCACGCCATTGCCCAGGAGCTGGGGATCTCCCAAAAGGAGGTCCTCCGGGCCCAGAGCCTCATTCAAGAGCTGGACCCCCGCCCCGGCGCCGCCTTTGCCAGCCGGGATGAGACCACCTACCTGGTCCCCGACCTGGTGGTCATTCAGAATGAGCAGGGACTGACCGTGACCTATCAGGACTCCTACCTTCCGGGGCTTCATCTCAGCGGCTACTACTGCAAGCTGCAAAAGCAGAGTGCCGACCCGGAGGTCAAGCAGTATCTCACCGATAAGATCAAACAGGCCCAGTGGGCCATTCAGGCGGTGGAGCAGCGCCGCTCCACCCTGCTCTCCTGCGCCCAGGTCATCGTGCACCGGCAGGAGGGGTTCTTCCGCCCCGGAGGACACCTGTCCCCCCTGCGGCTGGCCGACGTGGCCCAGGAGCTGTCCATCCACGAGTCCACCGTCAGCCGGGCCATCCGGGAGAAATACCTCCAGTGCAGCCGGGGCGTATACCCTCTGAGCTTCTTTTTCTCCCGGGAGGGGGGCAGCGAGGGTACCTCGGTGCACCAGATCAAGGAGCGGCTGCGGCAGCTGGTGGACCGGGAGGACAAAAAGCACCCCCTCTCCGACCAGAAGCTGTGCGAGCAGTTGGAGGCGGAGGGATGCACCATCTCCCGGCGGACCGTGGCCAAATACCGGGACGAGCTGGGCATTCCCAGCGCCTCGGGGCGAAAAGAGATCCATTAAGGAGTTTATATGAAACACTATCGCGCCATCTGCTTTGATTTTGACTATACCCTGGGCGACTCCACCGACTCCATTGTAGCCGGCTTTCAGTATGCCTTTGAGCGCCTGGGCCGCCCCATCCCCGACCGGGACACGGTGCGGGGCACGGTGGGCTATCTGCTGGAGGACGCATACCAGATGCTCACCGGCGACAGCGACAAAGAGCACCGCGCCCAGTTCCGGGCCTACTTTTTAGAGGTTGCCAAGCCCCGCCAGAAGGATGAGACTACCCTGTTCTCCGGCACCCACGAGCTGCTGCGGGGGCTCCACGAGCGCGGGGTCCGTCTGGGCATCGTGAGCACCAAGACGGGGGAGACCATCGCCCACATCATGGATAAATACGGCCTGGGGAACACCCTGGAGCTCATCCTGGGCAGCTATGACGTCACCCACCACAAGCCCCATCCGGAGGGCATTTTAAAGGCGCTGGACCAGATGGGTGTGGCCCCGGAGGAATTTCTCTACTGCGGGGACACCATACTGGACGCCCAGGCCGCCCAGGGGGCGGAGGTGGACTTTGCCGCCGTCCTCAACGGCACCACCCAGGCCCCGGCCTTTGCCCCCTACCCCTGCGTCCACATCGCCCCCGACCTCACCGAGCTGGCCCAGTGGCTGGAGGACAGAACGTGAAGTACTATTTTGCCCCCATGGAGGGCGTCACCGGGGCCGAATTCCGTCGGGCCCACCACCAGGTGTTCGGCGGGGTGGACGCCTACTACATGCCCTTCCTCTCCCCCACCCAAGATCATGTGTTTACGCCCCGGGAACTCCGGGGCATTTTGCCGGAGAACAACCCCGGCTTTCGTGCCGTGCCCCAGCTGCTCACCCGGAATGTGGAGGATTTCCTCTGGGCCGCAGGAGAGCTGGCGGCCATGGGCTACGACGAGGTCAACCTGAACCTGGGCTGCCCCTCGGGCACCGTCACCGCCAAGGGCAAGGGCGCGGGCCTTCTCCAGCGCCGGGATACCCTGGAAGAACTATTAGAAGGTATCTTCGCCAAAACTCCGGTCAAACTATCCATTAAGACCCGGCTGGGCTGGGAGGACCCGGAGGAGTTTGGCCCTCTGCTGGAGCTGTTCTCCCGCTACCCCGTCGTCCTGCTCATCATCCACCCCCGGGTGCGCCAGGACTTCTACCGGGAGAAGGTTCGTCTGGACGCCTTTGCCCAGGCTCTGGAGGTCTACCGTGGGCCGGTGTGCTTCAACGGCGGCCTGGTCACCCCCGCAGACTGCCAGGCCTTTGCCCGGCGCTTTCCCCAGGTGGAGCACCTGATGATCGGCCAGGGCCTGCTGGCCGACCCCGCTCTGGCCCGGAAGGCCCAGGGCGGCAGCGCCGCCACCGTGGATGAGCTGCGCGCCTTCCACGACCAGCTCTACCGCACCTACCTCTCCCTCTTCTCCGGAGAGCGGAGCACGGTATTCCACATGAAGGAGCTGTGGAGCTATCTCTCCCGCCTGTTTGAGGACAGCGCCCGCCCCTTGAAAAAAATCCGAAAAGCCGACCGCTCCGCTCCCTACGAGGCAGCGGTGGAGGAGATGTTTGCCCGCCCTCTGCGCCGGGACGCCCTTTGGGAAGAATCTAACATAATGTCTGCTGAATAAACCGAGCATCGGTTTATTCACGCGGCGGTAGCCGCGCAATTCCATAAAAGCGGCGCAAAGGAGCCGCTTTTATGGAATGCAGCCATTGTTGCAGTGCGTATTTCCACTGGCGCGTTGAAACGCGCCAGTGGAAGGTGCAAGGTTTTTGGACAAAATGATCCAAAAACCTTGCACCTGAACAAAGCCCGTTGGCCTTGAAAGCCTTGGCCTTCAAGGCCAGCGGGCTTTGTTCCGTACGCATTAACATAGATTTGTCTTGAATCGCCGGGATGGGGTGTGTTATACTCTAAAATGTAGAATTTTGTGCGCCGCGGCCTGCCAGTCAGGCCCCAATTGGGCGCGGAAAGGTTGTGAAGCCCCATGAAAAGCCGAAGTCGCCACCGGGACACCGTACATGCGCTGTCACGAACGGCAGAGGACGCGGGGCCGCATCCTCTTGTTCCGCCGCTCTGGGGCCGGCACGCGGAGTAGTAGCCGCAGCACCGTCCCCTGACCGATTCGTAACAGCCGCAGGAGTGATCCTGTGGCTGTTTTCCGTCCCGGATATCCCGTGACTTCAGAGGGGGAAACCATATGCACGAGAATTATGATCTGGACCAGCTGCTGGAGCTGGTCCGCACCAAGCAGTTCCGCCGCCTGCGGGAGCTGCTGGACGATATGAATGAGGTGGACATCGCCGAATTTCTGGACGAACTGGGTCCGGAGGAGACCATCCTGGTCTTTCGCCTGCTGCCCAAGGAGGTAGCCGCCGAGGTGTTCACCGAGCTGGAGGACTCCGACGACCAGGAGCGGCTCATCAACGCCCTGAGCGATAAGGAGCTGCGGGAGGTGCTGGACGAGCTGTACCTGGACGACACCGTGGACCTCATTGAGGACATGCCCGCCAACGTGGTCAGCCGTATCCTGCGCAACACCGACGCCACCACCCGCACTCAGATCAATCAGCTCCTCAACTACCCCAAGGACTCCGCCGGCTCCATTATGACCACCGAGTACGTCTACCTCCACCCCAACGCCACCGTGGAGGAGTCCTTTGCCCGCATCCGCAAGGTCGGTATGGACAAGGAGACGGTGTACACCTGTTACGTCACCCAGCGCCGGGTGCTGCTGGGCGTAGTCACGGTGCGCCGGATGCTCCTGTCCTCCTACGACACCCGCATCGGCGACATCATGGAGACCAACGTCCTCTCGGTAAACACCCACGAGGACAAGGAGGACGTGGCCCAGCTGCTCAACAAGTACGACCTGTACGCCCTGCCCGTGGTGGACGGCGAGGACCGGCTGGTGGGTATCATTACCTTCGACGACGCCATGGACGTTATCGAAGAGGAGACCACCGAGGACTTCGAAAAGATGGCCGCTATCCTCCCCTCCGACAAGCCCTACCTGAAAACCGGCGTGCTGGAGACCTGGAAGGCCCGCATCCCGTGGCTGCTGCTGCTGATGCTCTCGGCCACCTTTACCGGCATCATCATCACCAGCTTTGAAAATGCACTGGCCGCCTGCGTGGTACTCACCTCCTTTATTCCCATGCTCTCGGGCACCGGTGGTAACTCCGGCTCTCAGTCATCCGTCGCCGTAATACGTGCCCTATCCTTGGACGAAATTGACTTCTCCGACATGCTTTTGGTGGTGTGGAAGGAGATTCGGGTCGCGGTGCTGTGCGGCGTGTGTCTGGCCTGCGCCAACTTTGTAAAAATGATGATCGTGGACCGGTGGCTCATGCACAACCCCCAGGTCACCCCTCTGGTGGCCCTGGTGGTGTGCCTCACCCTGGTGTTCACCGTCATCTGCGCCAAGGTGGTAGGCTGTACCCTCCCCATGTGCGCGGAAAAAATCGGCATCGACCCGGCGGTGATGGCCTCCCCCTTCATCACCACCATCGTGGACGCCCTGTCCCTGCTCATCTACTTCTTTATTGCCACCCATCTGCTGGGTCTAAACACCTAACCGTAGAAAGGAGGCTGCTATGTCTCAGGTCAAGCGGGGTATCTCCCCCCTGTCCCTGTTCAAGCAGGGAAAACTCATTATTTTTGGCGTGCTGCTGGCCATTGTCTGCTTCGCCGTGGGCTTTTTCAGCGGCGGACGGGAGGAGAAGCCCCCGGTTCTCTCCTCCATCACGGTGGAAAACCAGCTCCAGCAGATTAGCCAGTTGGCCACCGTGCGCTACTCCTACACCAACATGGGGCAGTTTGAAAACAGCAACGAATTTTACGGCATCAAGCTTCCCTTTACCACCAAGAGCTTCATCGTGGCCTATGACGGCACCATCACCGCCGGCGTGGACCTGACCCAGGCCAAGGTGTCCGTCACCGACCAGAAGGTGACCATCTCTCTGCCTGCGCCCCAGATTCTCTCCCACGAGGTGGACCCCAACAGTCTGGAGGTCTTTGACGAGACCACCAGCATCTTCAACCCCATCACCATTGAGGACTACACCGGCTTCCAGGCCGACCAGCAGGGCGTCATGGAGGAAAAGGCCATCCAGGGCGGTCTGCTCACCCAGGCCAAGGATCAGGCCGAGACTGCCATCGGCGGTCTCATTACCCCTCTGCTCCAGGAGGGACAGACTCTGGAGATCACCGTGGCCGACGGAGAATAAGCCCGCTTTCCCCTGGAAAAAACGACCCGCCCCACGCCGTCTGAGAAGCAGCGGCAGAGGGGGCGGGTCTTTCTTGTTTGACAAATGTTCCCTGGTTGTGTGTTCCGTGCAAAAAAGGCGGATAGACATAAAAAATTCATGGTAAATTTATTTTTCAAACAGGGGCAACTATGCTATAATGTCCATAATACCACCATTCTGCCGTGATTTCCGGCCCAAGGGCGGAAATGCGGTGAAAATAGAGAAGTGATTGGGAGGGCTTCCGGATGAAAAACAAGATCACCGTGGCCATCGCGGGCCAGGAGTACACGATGGTAGCTGAGGAAGACGAAAACTACGTACACCGCTGTGCCACCCTGGTGGACAGCCAGGTGCGGGACGTGATGGACGGCGCCCGTCTGGGCCGTTCCGACGCGGCGGTGCTGGCCGCGATGAACATTGCTGACCAGTTCTTCCGGGAGCAGGAGGCCAGCGAAAATCTGCGCCGCCAGATCAAGGACGGACTGGACGAGAACGCCCGGCTGAAAATGGAGCTCTCCGAGGCCAAGCGGGAGATCTTCAAGCTGCAGAACGCTCACAAATCCTAATTGCCCCGCGCCTCCTGTCCAAGGGCGGGAGGCGCTTACCATAACATCGGAAGAGGGTTATCCATGCTGGAATTGCTGTCGCCCGCCGGCTCTATGGAGTCGGTGACTGCCGCAGTCCAGAACGGCGCCAACGCCGTCTATCTGGGCTACGGCGACTTTAACGCCCGCCGCAACGCGAAGAACTTTACCCGGGAGGAAGTTGCGGCGGCGGTTTCTTATTGCCATACCCGGGGAACCAAAGTACATCTTACCCTGAACACCCTGCTCACCGACCGGGAACTGCCCGCCGCCGCCCAGGTGGCCGGGGAGATTAACGAGATGGGGGTGGACGCCGTCATCGTCCAGGACCTGGGCGTGGCCCGCATGCTCCACCAGGTGGCTCCCCAGCTCGCCCTCCACGCCTCCACCCAGATGACGGTACACAGTCTGGACGGCGTGAAGGAGTGTGCCCGTCTGGGCTTTACCCGGGCGGTCCTCTCCCGGGAACTGAGCCGGGATCAGATCCGCTATATCTGCCAGAACTCCCCCATTGAAATTGAGACCTTTGCCCATGGCGCCCTGTGCATGTGCTACTCCGGCCAGTGCTACCTGTCCTCCGTCATCGGCGGCCGCAGCGGCAACCGGGGGCTGTGCGCCCAGCCCTGCCGCCTCAAATACGGTTGGGGCAACCGGGCCAACGAGTATCCCCTGTCCCTTAAGGACATGTCTCTGGCCGACTACCTCCAGGAGCTGGAGGAGATGGGGGTGTGTTGTCTCAAAATCGAGGGGCGCATGAAGCGCCCGGAGTACGTGGCCATCGTCACCGGAATTTACTCCCGGGCCATCCGGGAGGGCCGCTCCCCCACGCCTGAGGAGCTGGAGCAGCTGGAGGCCGCCTTCTCCCGCCAGGGCTTTACCCAGGGATATTATCTGGACAAGAAGGGCGCCGACATGTTCGGCGTACGCCAGGAGAGTGAGCCTCCCCGGGAGCTGTATGCTCAGGCCCGCACCACCTATGAGAGCGGAGAGAACCGCAAAGAGCTCATCCGCATGTACGCCATGATCCGCACCGGCGAGCCCGCCCAGGTAGCCGCCCAGGATCTGGTGGGCAATGTGGCCCGGGTGGAGGGCGCCGTGCCTGAGGCTGCCGTCAACGTGCCCCTTACCGCCGAGAAGGTGGAGGGACAGCTCAAACGCACCGGCGGCACCCCCTACGAGTGCGAGAAGGTCACCGCCTATGTGGACGAGGGCCTCAGTCTGCCCCTGTCCGCCCTCAACGCCCTGCGCCGCCAGGCGCTGGAGGAGCTCAGCCGCCTGCGGGGTCTGCCCCCTCAGCGGGAGAAGGGTGAGTTCCACCCCGGCGTGCGCTATGAGAACCCCAAGGGGGCCCCTCAGATCACCCTGTCGGTGCGCAGCGCCCAGCAGATCACCCCTGCCCTGCTGGCCCTGCAGCCCGCCCGCATCTATCTGCCCAGCGACGAGGGAGCCGCCTGCCCCGACGCCATCCGGGCCTGCCAGGAGGCAGGCGTGGAGGTGGCTGTTCTGCTGCCCCGCATCTGCTGGGACCGGGAAAAGAACAAGCTGGAGCAGGAGCTGAAGGTGTTCCAGGAGCTGGGCGTCACCCAGGCCCTGGCCGGTACCCTGGACGGGGTGCAGCGGGCGCTGGATCTGGGCTTTACTGTGACCAGCGACTTTGGCATCGGCGTGTACAACAGTCAGACCCTCAAGGAGCTCAAGCGCCTGGGGGTATCGGCGGCCACCGCCTCCTTTGAGCTGAAGCTGGCCCAGATCCGGGACCTGTCCAAGGCCATCCCGCTGGAGGCCATCGTCTACGGGCGGCTGCCCCTGATGATTACGGAAAATTGCATCATCCACAACCACACCGGACAGCATAGCTGTACCGGGGTCAATCAGCTCACCGACCGCCGGGGCGAGAAGTTCCCCGTGGTCAAGGCCTGGGGCTGCCGGAACGAAATTTTGAACGGAAAGACTCAGATCGGAAGAGCGTCGTGTAGGGAAAGAGTGTAGATCTCGGTGGTCGCCGTATCATTAAAAAAATTTTTTTT
>ENA-UPXC01001723-UPXC01001723.1-human-gut-metagenome-genome-assembly--contig:-NODE-1723-length-29198-cov-9.255108_pt1 | contig 29198 bp, 42 predicted proteins | sample MGYA00250047_ERZ773371 | MGnify/ENA primary metagenome ERZ773371 (study PRJEB29103, sample SAMN06111975) | human gut metagenome | biome: human gut; feature: ankylosing spondylitis patient; material... | reverse complement strand
CTCCTTTTTTAATGATACGGCGACCACCGAGATCTACACTCTTTCCCTACACGACGCTCTTCCGATCTAATTTCAGTTTTTAAAGCACCAACTATTACACTTATATAACTACCTACACTATATGAATACTCGCCTTTTTTACCTATGATTAACTTACTTCCAACTTTTGTACATACTATATCGTCTGCTATAAATCCAAATTCTTTATGCTTTTGATCAATATAATTATATTTAGCTAGATGTAAATCATTTTTAATAAATTCGTGCATATCTAAAAGAGTTATATCTTCATTTAACTTTGATATTCCAATATTTGAATTTACATACTCTATATTCTCTTTATATGATCTATCAGAAGTATTTAAAGAATTTACTGAGTATACAGTTCTGTATCTATGAGTAGATTGTCCTAAATCTAAACCATTATTATAACTAGGATACATTTTACCCGTTATAACTGTTGGATATATCTTTAATTCGCTTCCTAAGTATTCCATCAAAATTGGTTTACCACCATTTGTAGAGTAAAATTTATTACATTGGAACTCAGATGCACCTATTGCATTTGCACCTATTATATTGTTACCATTCATAGCTAAATATCCAGTTAGATTTAAATTGGTATACAAATATGCCCCTTTTGTAATTCCTGCACTTGATTTATCTACAAAATTTATATTAAATACACTTGTTAATCCTGCTCCAGTTATATTCTCTGTATCATTTACCCATGAAGGAGCATATGCAATTTGGAACATATCACAGTTTCCATTTGCTAAAAATCCAAAACTAGAATATGAGTTACTTGTAGGCAAAATAGGCTGCATAGAACCTAAAAATTTTCCATTATTTGAATTATAACCATAAAGACCACCATTTTTAAGAGAAGATAGTTTTTGATTATTTTTAATAAAATGAAATCCATACTTATCCAGTTTTGTAGATGACGTATTTACTAATATATGACCATTATTAATTTGCTCTGTAATAGTGTTTGTTATGGCAGTTGCTGTTATTTTTTGCTCTGCAGTATTCATTCTAGTTTGTAAATTAGTTACATTTCCATTTATAGTAGCTGTTGTATTCTCTACATTAGATACTCTACTTGTTATACTAGATAAATTAGTTTCTATAGACGAAACTTTATTATTTGTAGTAGTTATTTTACTATCTATTGAAGATATACTTGAATCAACATCCTCTGGAGCAGGTGTCCAATCTGTTACCTTATTACCTTTTTCAAATTTTGCCTCTTTATATTGAACTGTACTTGTTAAAGTATTTGTTCTATGTCTTATTCTAAATGTTACATTAGTAATAGGTTGTCCTATAGGGTTTGTAGTTGTATTACCAGTTGCAAGACTTACAGAAGGTATTTCACAAGTTATAGTTACATATCCTTCATTATTAGCAAGTACTGTATTAATTCCTGCTAAGTTTAGTGATGATATACTACTAATTTCAGTATAAGAGCCGTTGTATGCTCCAAACTTAAGCATTGCAAGTATTTCGTTTGATCCTGTTTTAACATAAAATCTAAATGTAACAATATCTCCAGCTTTTAATCCCATACTAGCTAATGTCCTAGAGCTTATATCTGATTGCCATCCACTAAAAGTTACTGTTTTATATTGGTCCGAAGATTTTAAAATATAATTTCTAGTACCTATATGCATATTATTAACAGCGGTTGTAATATCTGTTTGCTCTACTTTAAGTGCTATCTGACTTTTTAACTGATTTATACTACTTCCTTGCGTGCTAACTGTAGAATTTAAACCACTTATTTGGCTTGTATGACTACTTATTGTATTCTTCATACTATCTATAGTTTGAACCGTTCTATTATAATCATCTTTAAGTAATATAGTTTGACCATCTTTTACTATTTGAGTATTGTTAATAGCAGTACTTATTTGACCTTGCATAATGCCTATAGTAGTAGAATGCGATTCTGTTAATGCTTTAGTTGTATCAACCTGAGTTTTAATGCTATTAAATGCAATATCTAAAGTTTGATTCTGATTATTAAGCATTATCTTAGTAGACTTAATAGTATTAGTGTTAGTATCTTTATTAAACCCTGTAACAAAAGAACTATAATTAATTTGTTTTTCTCCTACTGAATCACTCGCTATCATATCACTAACAATTAAATCATTAGCTATAGCTCCTTTTTTAATTCCTGTATGATCTATTAATACTCCTACGCCTGTTTCATCGAATAAAGAAAAAGTAAAATTATTTTTTTTATCTCTTCCTATTTGAACTCTTACTTTATTATTCTTATCCTTAAACTGTTGAGTTGCTCCTACAATTTCTATTCCACCATCATCTGACTTGATTCTAAATTTATTAGTAGATATATCTCCAGCATTAACTTTAGATACATCTAAATTCTCTATCATTGCATTTTTAATAAATCCATTTTCAACTGTTACAGAAGCACTTGTTAAGTGTAAAGAGTGAATATTTTCAGATGTTAAATTCCCATTTACAAGTGTTTGTATCTTAGCAACTTCCGATTCTACTATTCCAATAGTTGCAGAAACTGCTTCTAATTGAGTTATACTAGCCTTATTTGCTTCTAAATTATTTATTTGTGCTGTATGAGTTACTGTAATCTTATCTATTGTGGCTATATTTGCTTTTAATGTACCAAACTCCCCTTCTATAGCATTTAATTTGCCAGTGATAGTAACATTAGCTGCTTCTAATTTATTTACTTTTATACTTATTGCTTCTAAATTAACTATTTTAGCTACTTCTACATCCAAGTTAGTAATATTCTCGGCTGGTAAATTTTCTACTTTTGAACCATCTATAGTTCCATTATCACTAGTGATTGCATCTATCGTATTGTTCTTAGCTTCATTTTCTTTTTGTAATTCTTCAAATGTTAATGTAGTGTTTCCTAACTCACAACTATTTTGCGAAGGATCATCAGGATATTGAATATATTTGACTATTCTTTGTTTATCTCTAAATTTTTCTTGTTTAGATAAAAGAGTTATAGTATCACCTAAAAAGAAATCTAAAAAATTATATTCTTCACTTTGCTTAGCTAAATCCGATATACTTGCTTGATAGGTCCTTTTAGGCTTTGATAATTCATCTAATTTAACCTCGGCATCTTCCTTAAGACTATTTACATCTGTATATCTATTATCTTCCCAAATAAGCTCTAAAACTTTATTTGAGTACTGGAAGTTTTCAATATACTCTTTGCCATTATTTATACTTGCTATAGTAAGACCATCTTTCCCTTTAGGATATAATCTAGTTACATAATCATATGTATCAGAAGGTATGCTAAAAGATTTTAGGTTTAACTCATCACTAAAATAAACGCCTCTATCTTCTCCAAACTGTTCATATACATATATAATTTTATTTATTGCATCATACCTAATATCGACTCTAAATACTTTTCTAACTTCTCTTAGTACTTCTAAAGCATTTGTATTAGTAAGTCTTACTGTTCTTCTTTTAGTTATATTATTATCTGCTAATATCCAACCTGTTCCAGCTATAGCTAATCTTATAGTGTCATTTACATTATTGTTACTTGTATCAAAACTCGCTATAGCTTTTCCAACTAAAGCCTCAACATTTATATTACAACTAAATCTTTTAAAATTATCACTAGGATCTATTGCTTTAATAACATACTCATTATCTTTAGTTCTTATATATCCTTCTTCTTCAAGTAAGTTTATTTTTTCATCAGAAATAGAAAGAGAGAACTCAAGTAAGTCCTCTCCACTAAGTACATATTCTATTTTTAAATCTTTAGTATCTGTAAGAGTATCTATTGCAACATGCTCTTTGTTATATAATTTCAACATGCTCTTACTCCTTTTTCATTATTCTTCTATCATATAGTCTATTAGCATAAGTTCTGCAGGAGTTATATTACAGTTACTATTAAATAAATCATCTTTACTAAACTTATGTATATTTATATCAATTTCTATGTCTAATAACTCATTCATATCTTTATTCCAAGATTCTAAGTTTCCATCAGCTATTTTAAATTGATTGTTTTCATCAATTAAATTACCTTCTTCATCTTTTAGACAATATTTATCTATTAATTTTTGTCTTTCTTTATTATATATTTCTAATTCTTTTTCTATCTTAGAGATATTCTTTGCTATAGCATAAGAAACTTTGATAGGTAATTGCTTATGTGTTAAATTCCCTAATAAATTTGCATCATTTACTATTTTTCTATTTGTTAATTTCATAATTATTTACCATCCTTTTTTATTGATTTTGTTGTTAATTTACCATCTAAGATGACTGATATTTCACTATTTATTGAATCCTCAACCTTATATACTTCATCTTCAAACTTTGCAAAATCAGCTCTAATTGATGCTTTATTTGCATTGTATAAGTCTTGATTAGCTATACTTTTGTTTATATTTGCACTTTGACCATCTGTGCTTATGCTCGCACTCATATATGCTACTACTTGTCCATTAATTTCGCTTGTTCCATTTAAATTTATAGTTGTATTTATCTTTAACATAGTTATTATCCTTTCAAATTTAAGTATAAAAAAAGACCCTAACCTTAGGATCTTCTAATTATTTATTTAATTTTTATGGAATGAATATTATTCATATGTTCTACAAGTTCATCAAAATCATTTATATTATCTATGATTTTAACAGTTTCTTCTGGAGCGTTTGTATACTCTTTGAATATTTCAATTGAACCATTGTTATTTAGGATATCTCTACATCTATTTACAATATACTGCAGTTCATCTAAATAGTGTTTTTTTTCCTGTATATCTCCCTTAGATGCCATTACATAGAAATCTCCAAATCTAGTACTATTTATTTTTCCAGTATTTTTAAAACATTCATTAGTATCTAAATACATATTTAACCTCCCTTCTATTTATTAAATTAATTATACAATATTTGCTACCATCTTTCATTGTATTTAACAGTTACATTTACATCTTCTCTATTTACTTTAATTGTATTAGATCCTGGTCTTAATATAGGAAATTCCCATATATCAACATCTTCTATTTTTGATTTACCTCCTGCTAATACTTTACCAGAGCCAATATATATCTTTTCATTACCTTTTATATTATTTACAGTAATATCTGTATCGTTTATAGAAATAACTGCTTCTGTTACATTTGTATTAGCTAATATTTCTAAATTAGCATAACAAGGTTTAGGACTATTTATAGTAATTGTTTTACTTGTATTTATAGTTATACTTTTTTCTGATTCATACATATTAAATAAATCAAAAGTTAAGTTTAATTTACACGAGTTATTAGTTAATACAGTAGGTTCGGATGTAGTTTTTATATTTATTTCATAATAAAAACTACCTATATTAACTATAGAGTATTTTATTTCTTCTATAAATCTACTAATATTCTTCTGTATATTTTCTTTACTCCCATAAAAAATAAATATAGTTTCTACTGTTCTTAATTCTTCAACATTCATCCCTTTAAAAGGATTTATATTATTGCATGTATATACTATAGAATTATTTTTATATGTAGAAGAATTTGGTGTGAATTTTATACATCTGCATTTAAATATATCTATATTTTTATTGTTTACTAACATTTAATTACATCCTTTTTCTAACATTTCTAGCCATTTTTTTGCTAACATAATCCACTACTTTTTCTCCTTCAAGATTTACCTGAATTATAATATCCTCATTATTAAGATTATTATTTTTCATTAGTGAGATAAGTTGATTTAATAATTCATTTGTTTTAGAAATATTATCTTTATTTGAATCATTATGTTTAGCTTTAGTTATAGATACTCTCTCAGAATAACTTGAATTATAATATCTACTTGATATAGCAAAAGCACTAATATCTGGTGTTCTTAATTGGTATGTTGGCTCTAAGCTAGCTATTGTAGGTATATCATTATTAGTAGGAATACTTCTAACTTTAGACTGTGCAGAAATACTTTTATTAACTGTTGTCTTAGTAACAGTTCCTGTAATCGGTTTAGAGTAAGCATTTCTAACTCTATTCCAGTCTGCAATTGCCGCATCAGCCATTTTACGAGTACTAGTTGTAACTCCTTTATTCATGTCAGTAGCTGCATTTTTAGCATTAGTAGCCATCTTTTGAGCAGATGTTGAAACACCATTGTACATTCTAGTTCCTTCAGCTTTAGCAACATCCGCCATTTTAGAGTATGATTGCTTAGAACCATTGTACATATCTGTTGCTGATTGTTGCACTGCCTTATTAGCTTTTTGCATATCTGTATCAGTATTTTTTGCTACTTCTCCTGTACCTTTTTTAGCCTCTGTAGCCATATTAGAAGTTGCCTTAGCAACATCTTTAGCTGCATTATCCATATTAGTTTTAGCTTTAGTATTAGCATTTTTTGTATTAGTATCAATTTTATTTGATAAATCTTTAGTATTTATATCTGCTTTGTTAGCTGCATCCTTAGTATTTACATCAACACTCTTAGCACCATTTTTAGTATGAACATCCATACTTTGTTCAGCTTGGTTTAACTCATTTTCTATATTTTTGTTTAAACTTTCTACATTGCTAGATCCACTTTCGTTTATTTGACCAAAATATGTATCCATTTGAGTTTTCATTTCAGATATAAATTGAGGACTTGTTTCAGCTAATTCTTGAAGTCTACCTTTTATATCATGTTCCATATCCATTACGGAATCTTTTCCAGTTAATGCAATTCCTCCAAACAAAGTATCCCAATGTCCACCCATAGCTGATAAACTTTTGATAGTCTCATCGCTCATATTATTTATAGAGCTAACTATATTACTAACTGCTGAATCCATACCAAATTGAGAAATACTTGCTATTCCATCAAACATGCTTTGAGCCGATAATTTAACTCTTTCAGAACCATCCATCACATTTTTATCTATTAAACTCATAGCTTCTGAAATATCTTGAGTTATTTTATCAGATGTGAATTCACCACTTTTAGCCATGCTTTCAAGGTTTGCAGTAAATTTATTTTTAGCATCTTCCTTACTCATATTTTCATAGATACCATCAAAAAGTACCGCCATAGTATCTGATGTACCACGAAGTATTGAAAGTGTTTTAGTATCTAACCCTTGCATTCTATTAACAAATATATCAGACATTTCTCCTGCATTATCTGCCGTAAGTTCAGGTAATTTTTTCAAGGCAATATCAAATGTTCCAACAACATTGTTTAATTCAATTTCAGTCATATCTCGCATTAAAGCAATTCCATTTGTACTTTCATTTCTTATATTAGACATTGCTATAGCTGTATTATTTTCAATTTTAGCCCATCCTTCTGACCAAATATCATCTATAGATTTAAAGTCACCTGTAAATATGGCCATAATTGTTTTTCCAAGAGTTGATATTAATATACCTATATTACCAATAGATAATTCTACCGTTCCAGTCATAGTCTCACAAACCATGCCTATTACTTGACCAAATACACCCCATTTTTCTTGTAAATCAGATAGTTTTTCTTCATTATCTCCTAATTTAGCCATTACAGCTACTAACATACCAACTAAAGCTACTAATCCTACTGGTCCTGATACAAGAGAAATAGCTCTTTTTAATAATCCAAACATTTTTATATTATTTGAAGTGCCTGTTTTTAATGCTCCAAATAAATTTACTGCATTACCACCTACAATTAAAACTTGTCCTAATGCCATAAGTAATGGTCCAGCTGCAGCTGCAACTCCTGCTATAGTAACTATATTTTTTTGTGCTTCATCATCTAAATTACTAAACCAATTTGCAGCATCTGTTATCCATTCAACTACATTTTCCAAAACAGGTTCAAGAGCTTTAAATGCTTCTATTAATGCTCCCTCTAAGGCTGATTTCATATTATCTATTTTTCCACCTAAATTATCCTTCATAATGGTTGCCATTTCTTCTAAAGCACCATTACTATTAACTAATTGACTATGTAATTCATCATATTCATCTGATACCCCAGCTAATAATTTCATTAAAGTATCAAACTGAGTTTTTCCACCAACCATAGCTGCATATTGTTGCTTCTGTTGTTCAGTTAAATTAGAAGTTCCATCAGCCGTTACACCTAATTTTTTAGCCATTTCTTTTAACACTTCAACCATATTTTTTTGCTTTCCTGTTGAGTCATATAAAGAAACTCCCATTTTTTCAAGTGCTGCTCCTGCTTGACCAGTTTCAGTTATTAAATTAGAAAATACAGATATAAGAGCATTCCCAGCCTCTGAACCTTTTGTTCCTCTATTTGCTAAAATACCAAGTAATGCTCCTGATTCTTCCAAAGGTATATTTAAAGAATTAAACATACCACCTGCAATTGTATAAGCTTCAAGCATTTGCTCCATAGATGTATTTGATTTTCGTTGACCTTGTGCAACTATATCTAAATATTTAGCAAAATCTTTTGATGCTATTGAAGCACTACTCATACTATCCGTTACTAAATCTGAACATCTAGCTAAATCCATTCCACCAGCTTCTGCTGCACGAAGTACTGGCTCTATTCTTTCAATTTGAGTTTCTACATCCCAACCCGCTAATGCAAGATATGTGAGGCCTTCAGCCGCAGAAGAACAACTAAAAGAAGTACTACTGCCCATCTCTAAAGCTTTTTTTTCAAGTCTTTTATATGACTCTGATGTTTTATCTGCTATGCCTGATGTAGCTTGTAATTTACTCATTGCACTAGTAAAATCAGTTCCAGCCTTAGTTGCTGCTGTTCCTGCAGCTATAACTGGTAAAGTTACGCCTGTTGTCATTGATTGACCAACTGACTTTAAATTATCTCCAGCATTCTTTATATCAGTACCTATTTTATCAAATGGCATTTTTAATAATTCATTAGATAATTCTTTTACCTCTACTTGAGTATTATTAAGAGCTGTTCTATATTCTTTTAATTCATTCTCATTTTGATTTATTTCATTTTCAAGAGTATTAAATGAATCTTTTAATTGTAATAGTTTCTGCCTGTATTCATTAACTTGTGAACTATTTTCTCCATACATATTTGATGCTCTATCAAGATGTTGAGAGTATGTTTGTATTTTAGATTCTAATTGAGAGTATTCATCTTTTTGTTTATTTAAAGTACTTGATAATTTATCAATTTCATTTTCATATGCATTTATTTTACTAGTACCTGATTTAATTTCAGATGAAAGTTTATTTATTTCGTTACCTAACTTTTGAAAGTATGTACCATTTTGATTTAACTGTGTTCCTAATTTATTAAATTCTGATTGAGTTAATTCTGCTTCTCTTGATATATTCTCTAATTTTTCATCTAGTGTTTCAGTTTTATTTCCTAATTGTTCAAACTTAGTTTTAGAATCTGTTAATTCTTGAGATAATCTAGATATATTTACTTTTGTAGTTTCAATATCCGTAGATAATTTCAAATACTTATCAGCATTTTTTTGAACTAATTGAACTTGATCTTTCCATTCTTTAGAATTTTTATCTACACTATCACTCATTTTATCAAGCTTCTCTTTACTTTTTTCTAATTGTTGAGCCGCTTCTTTATGAGCTTTCTGTTGAATTTCTAATTTCTTATTATTATCTTCTAATTGTTTTGTATTTTTCTTTATTTTTGCATCTAGACCTTGATACGTATTTTCAAAGTTTTCAACGCCTTTTGCAGCAGATTTAAATTCCTTTTCTGTTCTATTAATAGATTTATTTAAAGCTGCAATTTGTTTATCTGCACTTTGAGATTCAAAACTAAGAGCAATGGCTAATTCACCTATTTCCTCTTTCTTATTAGACATTTAGCCACCCCCTTAAAACATTTCAACTTCTTCAGTTTTTATATTGTTAAATTTCTTATATATTTCAACTTGTTCAAAATAATTTTTCGGAGTTATATTCCAAAAATTATCATTTCTACCGATTATGCTGTTCCATATATATTCCATGTAATCAAATTCCCAATCTTTATCATCATAATAATCATCTTCAAAGATTGATTCTTCTTTACTTTTTGTTTTAGGAAGACATTTCATCATTACGTCATTTATATATGTAAAAATAGAATTAAATCTATTTAATGCTTCTAAATCATCTGTATCTTTTAAGTAAATTTCTAAGAATTTATTAGATTGTGATTTATCTATTCTTGCTAATGTATTAAGTACAAATGAAGAAATATAAAGCATATTGAACTCAGAAATTTTTATAAATATATTAGTAATACTTGTTTGTTCACCTTCATTTAAAAGGTCCTCTTGTATCTTCTTCAATGAATATATATCCATTGTTCCTTTAAATTCATGTCCATCTAAATTTAAAGTCGATGTATACATTTTTATCACCTACTTTTTATTAGCAATGCATACTATTAGTTAAAATAAAAAGACTGCATGAATTTAAAGCTATTCATACAGTCTTTTTATTTTCCTTTGATATTTTATATTACTTTGCCTCTGAAACTTCCTTAGAATCTAATTTTGTAGTTTCTATATCTTTTTCTATATTCTTCTCTGGTTGCTTTTTAGATTTTGTAACTTTAATTCTTCCTGTTCCATCATCTATATTAGTTTCTGTAGCTTTAAGTGATTCTGTGTCTGTAATTTCTTGAGGAAACTGTACTTCTTTAAACCAGTTTGTAACTTGTTGTTGATCTACTGTTGAATCATTTGTATCTATATAGAAATAAACTAAATTTACTCCTTCATGTTCACATGAACTTATAGAATACTCTATATCATTAGTTTCATAATTTCCCTTACCTTCTTCTATAGTTTCTCCTGATATATCCGTTGGAGAACACTTACAAGCATATACAACATAGAATCTTTTAGCTCCACCTACTAATCTTCTCTCAAATAAAAATGCTCCTATAGGAGCTTCATCTGAATCTGTTACTGCAACTCCACCTTTAACAGCTTTATTCCCAAATAACAACACTCTTTCTTCTTTGCTTAATCCTAGTGTAGTTAATGATCCTTCTCCACCACCATATAGGAATTCATTTATTACTGCTATATTATCAGCCCATTCTTGAATATTTTCATATTTAAATTTATTTTCTATCTTCTTTGCATGAGAAATCCTAACTGGAGTTTCAAATTCACCACCGTTAAAAGGTGCAAAATGTATGTTACTTAATCCTACACATGCTTTTGTTTTTGACATAATATTACCTTCTTTCATAACTTTTTTATTTATACATTAAAAGAGTAGTTTTGATTACAAAACTACTCTTTCATACTTGATATATCCATTACATATATAAAGTCCATGCTTTTACCACGAACTCCTTCTCCTTTTAAATCATTACCTCCATCATAGATAAATCCATTTTCCTTTAGTAAGGATTTAATTCTTCTATACTTATTTATATTATCTAAATTCTTATACCAATAGTTAACCGTTATATAATATGTTTCAGTTAAATTGCCCTCTGTTGTTATATTAGAATCTTTATCATCGTATATGCTAAATACTATATATTCATCTAAAGACTCTGTGTTATCTAACTCTTCCCATCCTATGTCTATTCCGAATTGTTCAAGTAAATCAACTAATATTTGATGCATTATATCACCTACTTTTTAATACCAGAAGTTAGTTCTTTAATTACAACATCTTTTATCTTTTCATTTGCTTTTTTTATTGAATTATTAAATGATCTTTTCATCCATTTCTTTCCCGCAACTGCCTTTCCACCTTTAGAATATCCATGCTCTTGATAATATCCATATACAACTTCTCTCTCTTGAGCATTTTGTATTCCTACATGAACTTTACGTTTTAAGTCAGTTCCAGTCTTTTTGCCTATACCTAGACTAGCTTTCAATCTACCACCAGCCCTACGGTTCTTTTTATTAGGTGTATGAACAGGAACATTTTCCAATTCCTCTTTAAGAATTTCTTCAGCTCCTGCATCAAGACTTTTATCTATTACGTTTTTTCTAACATTTTTTTGGAGAATCATTAAATTAGCCTTAGCTTTGCTAAAATCAAATTCTAATCCCATAATTAAGTCACCTTTTCAATTTCAAGTTGTATTAAAGACTTCTCATTTTCAACATTTAATGAACTAATTATCTTATACTTAACTCCATTAATACTAATTTTATATTTTGATAAAATATCTTTACTTATTGATGAATCTAACTCTTCAATATATTTTAAAGTTATCTTTTTCTGAACAATAATTTTAGATACATCATTAGATGACTTTTCTCTAGTAGATTTATCTAAAAGATTTTCTACTTTACACCAAGCATTTTTAAATATATTTAAAGTTGGATTTGCTATAGGACTAATTCTATTTGATTTATAAATAGATATATATGTATCCATTTCATCTTCATAATTACTTAAAAACATATATAGATTCTTTTTAGTAAAATCAGGTTCTATGTATTTAATACTATATACATTATCATCAATTAAAACTATATGATCACTCTTTATTTTATTCATATATGGAGTGTTAATCTTCAGTTCTATTTTATACCCTGTATCATCAAACTTTAACCTATCCTGCTCTCTAATGGTTTTATATGAAAAAAAGAGCTTACCCTCTTGAATAAACTCTTTTTCATCTAATAAAATTTCATTATTATCATACTTTTCTACATATCTACCAAACTTCAATACTCCATCATTATATTGATTGATTTTTCTTTTCAGCATATTGCTTTACCTCATATATAGCTCTTATTTGGTATATCTCATTCATATATTTTTTATCAAACTCATCTAAACAATCATTCCATGCATACAGACAATAATTTAAAAATAATCTACGCTCCATACCTTTTACAGAATAATCTATCGTAGCACCTAACTTATGATTTAATGCTATTTCTGCATCTTCTATCATACTATCTATTTTTTCATTGATAGATTCATCTTCCCAAGTTATGTTGCAAATATTTTTAACTTTTATTATTAAGGATTCTTTAGATTCCATTACTTAGTCTTTCTTGATGCTTGTTTAGCTAAAGTTTGAGTATCTGTATTAATATTAACTGTTGTATATGTTGGTTCTAATTCTGATATATCTAATAATAACGCTGACGTATTATCATAAGCTTTACCATCTCCAAAAGTTTTTATTTTGTAATACCTCATATCTTCTAAGAATTTATACTCATCTGAATACTCTATTATTCCATCTTTAGATCCACCCATACCCATAAAATACTCTTCTATTAAACATAGTATAGCTTCACCCTCAGGTATAAAATTAGATTTTATAACATCAGTAGGAATCACAAAAACATTACGATTGTATCCTCCAAATGTTTCAACAGTTGTTGCAGGCATTATTTTATTATAATAATCAATAGGATTACATATAAGTGTAACTGGGTTCTTTTCTATTTTTCTCATTCTTTCATTTTCTGTTTTAATTAATTTAGATACTAATTTCGGATATTCCTCTTTAGAAAAAGATGTTACAGATATTGTATCTTTTTTAGGATAAACTCCATCTGAAACACTTACTCCTTTAGATATATTTCTATTTAATCCTATAGGTTCATTCTTACCTGTTCCATCTATTATAGCTTTTTCAAGTCCTGAAGAAATAGCTTCTTTTAAAACTTCTCTTATGTATTTATCTATAAATGTTGGTCCTATATCTAGCATATCTTTAGGTATTGCAGCAAATGCAGATAACTTATTTTGAGATATATCTACAATTTTGAATGCTGATGTTATCTCTTTCTCTATGTCTGAGTTTAATTCGCCCCAGAATGCAGTATCTCTTGTATGATCATTCAATACCCATTTAGTTAAAAATTTTGTATGAGTAAAATTTATCTTGTTTAATAATGGATGCTCTTCTCTTAAATCTTTAAATACATCTTCTATTATAGTTTCTGGCATTATACCTTCTGGAGATGTTAAAAAATTCGAGAATTCTTGCTTTGGTGTTCTACTTTTTGATGCTTCTATAAATTTTTGATACCAAACTTTTTCTTTATTTGTTAATTGTCTATATCCTCTTTGTGCTAATACAGCTCTATCTGCTTCTTCGTTATACTTATCAGAATCAGCCTTAACTTCATCAATTATATGTTGTTTAAATATTAAAAGAGCTTCTTCCATAGCTAAATTATCACCTTCTTGCGCTCCACTTCCTAATGCAGCTTGGACAACTGCTCCTACTCCTGGGTCTTGTATTTTAGTATTTACTGATATTGGCATTATTTTTCTCCTCCCACTATTTTATTTATTGCATTAAAAAAAGAACCGCTTATTATTTGTTTATTTGGTTCTTTTTCGCCTTCTTTTAATTTTTGATGTAATTCTTCTAATTTCTTTTCTTTTTCTTGTTCTTGTCTTTCTAGTATCATAGACATTAAATAATTTCTAATATCTTGGCTTACTGATTCATTTTTCTTTTCATTTGTTATGGTAGTTGCAAATCCTTTTTCAAATGCTTCTTGAGGCGTTAGCCATGTTTCATTATCTAAAAGTTGCCTTAATTCTTCCTCTGATATATTTACATCTTGTAAATATACATTTATAGATGCTTGAGTTATTTTTTCTAAATCATCCGCCTGTTTTCTAAGTTCATTTGCATTACCAGAAATATTTGTCCAAGCATTATGTATCATTAATAAACTAGCATTAGACATTATTCTTTCATCTCCAGCCATAAATATAACACTGGCTATAGAACATGCGAAACCGTCACAATATGTTCTAACTGTTGCTTTATGTCTTTTTAATGTATTATAAATAGCTAATCCTTCTGCGACTTCTCCACCATATGAATTAATATATATATTTATGAAATCAACATCAAGATCTTCTAATTGCTTTGACAGATTATACGCTGATGTATTTCTTTCATTCCAACTCCACGATGATATATTCCCATAAATGACTATATTAGCTTCATTATCTGATTTTTGTAATGAATAATATTGCTTATTCATTTTTTATATCCTCTCCTTTCAATCGATTTTCAATAGTATCATAATTTTTAGTTATAAAATGAGTCTTACTAAAGTCATTATTTATTAAGTTCATTCCAGTTAAACTTCTTAAGTCATCTATACACACAAATCCACTTGCTATTAATTTATCTATATTATTAGCAGATTCTAATATGTCAATATGATTAATTTTAGACGTATCTACTTTAAAATATTGACCTTGTTTCCATGCATTACAACTATGTTTTCTATTACTTCCTTGTTTTCTAGTCAATTCATCACTCATCATAATTGCAATTGGATCTATTGCGAATGTTATAAATGCTTTGACTACATCATTAATATTAGTAATATTACCTGACATTAATGATAAAGGAATATTACACGCTTGAGCTACAATTTTAAATATTTCTTCTCTTAAATCTATAATATCTTTTACATCTTTACTCTTTCCATTTTGAGTCATATCTATAAGCTCATAGCCTTCATATTCAGTGTAAACAGCTTCGTTGCTATTAATAAAAATTTTTAATTGATCTTCTATCGATTTTTCAAATGCTTCATTAAATTCATCATCTCCTATTTTCGTCATAGGCATTTTAACTTTATATTTTGAACCATTTGATTTCATATAAATTTTTTGTGCAAATCCAATTAATTCACTATATCCTTGATATATTCCGTCAATTAAATCTTTGACTTTTTTATTGTCTAATTCAAATAAATACACTTCTTTAGCATGAAAAATTCCTTCTATATCTTTCCCATCAACAACTATATTTTTATATGTATTTCCTTCAATAGGATCTTCATCTACATAAAAACTATCTGCACAAAATAATTTATTTTCTTTACTTATAACTAAAGCTTCTCCATCATAGTACATTTTTTCAATAACTTTATGCCAAAACTTACTTGCATTATAATTTTCATTTGGAGATATGTTCATAAGAAAATATGAATCTTCTTTAATTTCCACTCCATTTCTATAAGTTTTTATTTCACATTTTGATATTGCATTAGCTATATAACTTACCGCAGTATATAAAGCCATTTCTTTAAAATATATTTCTTGAATTAACGGTGTCATAATAACTTTTGTCGTGTTATTTTTTTTAGATGGAATCAGTTTTTCTAAAAAATCATACCAAGCCATACTATCACCTTCTTTCTAAGTAATAACTCTAATCTTTGGTATTTTTATTTTATCTTTTATTTCATCAGAGATAACCATTGCATTAACTAAAGCCATGAATCCATCTGTTTTTCTATAATTAGGCTCTATTTTTTCATATGTCATATTTCCGTTTTTCTCAATTTTTTTAGTGTTATGTGTATACCAACACATTATAGGATTTGTACCATCTTCCGATACATCTCCCCATGCAAAGTTATGATTTATAAATACAGAATTAATAATCGGAGCAACTTTCATTATATCGTTAGGTCTAATTAATCTTATATTCTTTTTTTCAAAAGCATCAAACCCTATCTTCTTAAATGTTGAGTTTAATAAAGAATATCTGAAATTATCTATAGCAATTTTTAAAATGTTATATTTAGAACCCATTTCATAGAACCAATTAACTACATAGTCAGGAGATATTTCAACATCATTTACAAAAGTAAGATGTCCCATTTTCGCATACTTTTCTAATGGAGCTTTTATTCCTGGTAAATCTCTTGATTTCATACATACAAATGTATGATGGATAACATAATATACTTTATCTACTCTAAATACTAAACAACAAGCCACAAAGTCATTAGTTTTAGCATAATCAACACCTCCTACACATTCAAACCCTGTTAAATCTATAAGAGGTCTATTAGCTGCTAGAATATCATCCCATGTAGCAACTTCTAATTCTTTATTTCCTATAGGGAAGTTCATTCTTTTAGCCATAAACTCTGGAAAATAGTCCATATTATGTGGCATATCAATTACTTCTTTTTGTATCCTTGATTTTAACTCAGTAAAATCATTTAAAGATGGTATAGCTTTAATCCATTTTGTTGGATCATTCCATTCCTTTTCATCTTCAATCCTACACCAAAATATTAAAGTTCTATTTAAAGGATTATATTCTTTTAAAATATCTTTAGCTTGATCTAGTTCTCTATCTAAAACTCCACCTCTTACATGACCATTAGTAGTTATAGTTATCGTTCTTCCATGTTTAACTTTACCTAAACCAGATGTAAGAGTGTTCATATTAGATACATCTACATATTCATGTTTTTCGTCAAAAATAATACATCCTGTTCTTTTTGAGTCCTTACCTCGTTTAGACGATGTATTAAATCTTAAAACCGATTTTGTCTTTAACCCTGTTATTTCTTCTTTAGTCGCATTAAAATTTTTCTTAAGCTTTTCTTCATATGATTTTTTAACTGGTTCTTTTACTATTTCGTATACATCTTTAAATGTTGTTTTAGCTTGATCTTCACTGTTTGCTAATAGGTCAATATTATACCCTCGTATTCCATGAAGGGGACTTAAAAAATAAAAGCTTAAATATGAAATAAATCCATTTTTACCACTACCTCTACCAACTATGATGCGTATATCATTGAATACTATATCTCCATTATCAAAGAATACTCCTACTATTAATGCAAATAAAAATACTTCCCACTCAATCAACTTGTATGGAAAGTATTTCTGTAAAGATAAACCATCTTCTATTCTTTTTTCATCTATGTATACATCTTCTCTTTCAAGAACTGGAATTATTATATTGTTAATCATCAATTCTTGCTCATTACAGTGTTCAATTTCATTATTTAATATTTTATTTATATAAGGATCGATGTATTTACTATAACTCTTCATCGTCATCTTCCTCTTTAACAGTTATAATGTCATTTAATCCTAAGAACTCTAATATCTTTCTTCTTTCATTTGATGATTTTGTTTTCAAAGCTGCACTTTCATTATGTTTTATACCTTTTTTAGTTTCTATTAAATGACCTCTTTCATCTAAATCATTTTTATATTTATAATAATCCTTTAAACTATCAATATAAGATTCTATTTCTATTATACTTTGAATATTTTTTTTTCCTACTATCTCTAATTGATTTAAAAGTTCTTCTCTTATTTGGTATAAATTTTTACCATCAATTATTATTTCTGTCTGCTTATCTGATTTTTTTTGAATTTCTGTCCGCTTCCACCTATGCCTTTTTATCCATGTTTTTACGGTGGCTTCTTTTACAGAATACTTCCTAGATATTTCAGGTATACTCATACCTAAAACGTAGTCTTTTTCAGCTTCCTGATACTTTTTTATTTTTTTAACATCTTTCAAATTCACCACCTCAAAAATAAAATTTTATTATATTTTTTATAAGTGAAAATTGCATTTTCATCTGAAAAAATTACATTTTTTTAAAAATGGAATTTCTCTGCATACAAGGACCCCCTTCCGCTCGCACATCCCCCAATTTAAAAAAGGGTATATAGGGGTAGGGGGGCTTTATTGCTATTCTAAGACGTTTTATTTTATGTTTATATATAAATATACGCTTATTATTTATAAAAGCTTTTAAGTACGTTATTTTATTACCATCGCTCCTTATTAATAAGCTTCTCTTTTAAATTATTCTTTTGCTTTTCAGGATGTAATTTATTATGGCAATCAGGACAAACACATATTAAATTTCTATATTGTTTTCCTTTGTATGTATAAAACTTACTCAAAGCAAGTTCTGGATGCTTATCTACAAACTGAACATGATGTACTGTATTAGCTTTAGTTATTTTACCTAGCTTTAAACATTCTTGACATTTTTCCTTTTGTTCCTTAAGAACTTCTTTTCTTAACTTTCTCCAGTACTTAGATTTATAAAAATCATCTATCTTACCTTGAGTTAATAACTCTTTTATCCATTTCTTAAGTTCTAATTTATTCATATTATCACCTATAATAAATCAATAACTTTAAGCTTCAATCTATCGCTATGAACCTTCATATTTTTTAAAGCTTTCATAGTAGATTCATTTTTACCATTCTGTCTAGATAATCTTAAATATCTTCTTTGTTCTTTGAGTATATATTGATCTACACATTCTATTATATATTTTTGTTTACAGTTACTACACTCAAAGTAACTAACATTTATCATTAGCTCATCTATAGCTCTATGCTTTATATCTTTAGCTTCTAATAAGAACTCTTGCTCACAATTATCACATATGCACTTCATAACTTGTCTCCTTATTTTGTTTAGTAGAAACTGAATCTAATTTACCATGCATACAAGTTGTGACTTTACATTCTTCTACTTTACATTTCTCTAAATTATCCCTTTCAAATAATCTGTCTATTTCTTCTACATTATAGTATCTATATGATATAGGATCTTCTTTAAGCAAAACAAAATTATGCCCTTTAGATATTCTATTCCATTGTATATTAAGTGTATTTAGGTCTGCTTTTCCTGCCATTTGTGATATGTACATATCTTTAGTCACAACCTTAAAGCTATCTTTATCTTTTATATTATAATTTAATACTTTTTCTAATTCTTCTTTAGCTTCATTTAGTTTTTTATGAAATTCTTCTGTGTTTAATTCTAAGTCAACTACAACACAATTATTTTCCTTATCTTCTACAACTTCAAACATTTCTTCAAAATTATCAGATTTCATAGTTCTTATTCTATGCTTTTGATTATGTGTCTCTTTTATTACATAATCCCCTGCTTCTACTGTCTCATACTCTCTAGTCCAACTATCGAATATCAATAATAAAGGTTCTTTATCATATTCATCATTCATTGCTAATATAACTCTATCTTCTTTTATTTCATCTTCTAGCCATTTGTTATCATTTATTGTTTCTATCTTTCCATCCCATTTTACAGCTTCTATTATTTCTGATTTTTTTCTATACTTCATCTTTATCAATCCTTTTATTTATATTTTTACAAAATAAAAAGACTAGATTCCTCTAGCCTTCAATCACAGAAACTTTATTTTAAGTTCGCTATTACCCTAGCAAACTGTATGAGCTTAGCTTCTTCATTTATCTTTTTTCATCAAGTCATATTTTTTCTATATTATCATATTAACATTTTAAATTCCCTAAGTAAACTCTCACTTGTCCCTCTCTTTTCCCTCTTACATATCAAGTGCATCTATACCCCAAAGCAATACACTTAACTCTTTAATTATTTCATTGCTCCAATTGTTAGGACTATTTTTACCACATCCAAGTTCTTTTTGTATTTCAATAATAGTCTTATTTTCTACTATTAACATTTTAAATGCTTGATACTTCTCAAATTGTTTATTTTCACGATATTTATTTTCTAAATATATAAGTTGTTCATCTACGTATTTAAGCATTTGAACTGTTTTACCTTTACTTTTCAATATGCTTTCTAACCACATATATTCAACTCTTATATCATATTCATCCATACAGTCATAAATTATTTTTATCTCGTCTTTTTCATTTAATATATGTTGCTTTAATTTGTTATAGTTTAACATTAATAATTTTGTATTTCTAAATCTTCTATCCTTACCTTTGTTTAATATTTCAAATACAGCTTCTTTAGCTACTTCTTTAGATAGTTTTTTAACTAGATCTTTATCTATATTTTCATAAACAATACTTTTTAAAACTTCTTTAGATATTTCTTTAGCTCTATTTTCTATATTTATATCAAGTGCTATACTCATATTTCTCTCCCTACTTATCTAAATATTCTTCTATTGTATCTCTAGCTTCTTCAAATCCATTACATACTACAGCTTTGTATCCTTGCTCATTAAGTTTTTTTATCCACTCTTTTTGTTCTTTGCTAGTTCTTCCATTTCCATACTTCATTTCTATGTATAATCCATTATAATTTTTCTTTGGCACTGGCAAGCATAAATCTGGAACGCCTTTCTTAACACCAGCGCGTTTTAATCTAATAGCTTCTGATTTGTTTCTTTTCCCACCATTTGGAACATGATATATTAATTCTAATTCAGGATATTTGCATATATTGACATTGCACCAATGTATTAATGTTATTTGTTCTGTTTCTTCACTTCTTTTCATTTTACTCAACACTATTATCACTTCTTTATCTCTTTATATTTTTATAACGAATTATTTTTATTAATTTGCATATACTTTAATTAGACATCTGATAGATATGTGAATATCCGTGCTTCATTAACTTAGCTAATATATTAATTATTAGCTGAGTTTTATATCTTTTTAGTTCCTAATACTCTTCATCTAAATCGTATCTTTCTACCCATTCATATACTTCTTCTTCTCTAGTATACCTATCAATAAAATCTAGTTCGGTTATTTTCTTTTCTAATTCCCATTTAACATTATTTAGATTATCTAAATTATTTCTAACTAAACTAACTATATCTGATTCTAAATCTCTCGCTTGATAGTTAGCAAAATATACTATAGCATCAACTTTTTTATCTATATCATCTTTTTCTATTTTCATAATCTGCTCCTATTTATTATATAAATCCTCTTATATACTCAAGTAATTCTAACTTTTCCTCAAAAATTTTACTTTCTATTACTGATTTAATATATTCACCATCATCTTTAGTTTCTTTAGCTTTATTTATCAATTTTTCACTTATAGATACTTCACTTTTATAAGTTATTATCAAAGTATCTAATACACATTTTAAGTTATCCAGTTTTTCTCTATCATTCATATAATTTCTCCATTTAAAATACGTTTTGGTAACTCTCCTGTTTTTAAGTACTGTTCTAACTCTTCCTTGCTCATTTTATAAGTCTTAACTTCATTAGCATGTTCATTCTTGTATTCATACTTAAGTTCATCCTTGTATTGACCCCAGTCCCAAACTTTTGCAACTGAATCTTGTCTTATATAATTTTCTCTAAGTTTCATTTTCTCTGCCCTACTTCTTATATTTTCTAACTGCGATAGCTAGAGCATCTAGTACTCCAACTACTACAACTGAAATTACTATAATTGCACCTAATATCGTTAAATCTTTCATGTATCTACCCTTTCATATACTATTCTCCTCATCATATAATCTTCTATTTTTCTATCACATTTATCTTTAACTCTTGATTTCTTAGTTCGTCTTTTGATGTTTTCATATCGTTTTATATTCTTATCAGCGTCAAACTTCAATAGATTAGTTAATATGAATATTTTTCTTTTGCTTTCTTCTAAGTTCTCATTTAAATCGAAATTTTCTAGCGTTAGCTTACTTATTTGTTCTTTACTAGATTCTAATTTATGCTCAACACTATTTAACTTTTTAACTTTAGCTTCTAACTGCTCTATAGTTTTCTTTAAGTTGTTTATTTCTTCGTCTTTTTCTTCAATGATTCTATTATGTTTCTTTTTAGGTATTACTACCATTCCACCCATACTCTCATCCCCTTATATTTCTTTAACTATTGAGTCAAATTCTTTATGATAGGTTATTTTTTCTTTAGTTTTTATATTAAAAAATACAGTAAATTCCGAAGTGTTTCGTTCTACCAGGTAATTTTTACTTTCAACACCTAATTTTCTAACTAAAAATTCCTTTTGATTTCTAGTTAGTTTCTTTAATCTTTTCATATGTATTATTTCACCTTTCTAGTTTTTGTCTCCTGTCATACTCTCTAACAGCTAGTATATATATGTCATAGCATCTATCTGAATGTTGTATTTCATGTTTTTCTATTCCCATGTCTTTTGCTATTTCTTCTGCTATTTTTATAATTTCTTCCTTGCCTTTTATTAATGACACTTAATTCACCTCTACAAACTCAACGTTTTTTACTATCAAGTCATACGTTCCTTCATCATTTTCTTTTATAGTGAAGTTTAAGTTATTTCTAATATCATCTAATTTAGCTGATATTTTAATGCCCGTATTAGTTTTGATATTCCTATTATTTAGCATTTTTTCAGCTACTTTTTTATCTATATTGAATCTAGATATATCATTCTTTTTAAAACGCTCTATAAAGTTATATTTAAGCTCTTTATCTTCATGGCTATTGAATATTTCATCTGCTATTTCTTTTACATCTATAACTGAATTATTTAACGCAATATGTTCTAGTACTTCCATAGCTCTATCGCATTTTATCAAGTTTACTATATGTCTATCCTTTATCCACGCATTTGATAGACACGCTTTAACTGATGCAATGAATACTTTAGTCTTATATGAATCATCATCTATCTTATAAGCTTCTAAGAAGTCATTTATAAACTTAGAGCTAATATTTTCTTTTTCAGAATCTTTATCTAATATTTCTAAATCATACTCACTATTTAAACTACTAACACCTACTAATGCACATTGCTTCGGTTTCTTAGTATCTGATATTAATTCTTCATTTAACTTCATTTGTATATTAAACTTATCATCCTCAAATTCTATTGAACGATTATATGCTGCTCTATAATCTAACTTTATTATTGCTACTCTATATTGATCTTTAACTGTATATAAGCATATAACTAAATCACATGAATCTGCATCTGAATCTAATTTCATTATGTCAAATAAATATGCAGCTATTTCTTTTGAGTTTTCTATAAATGTATTTTCATTATGTATTATAGATTCACAACATTCTCTAACTGTATTTTCTTTTTTATAATCAAATTTAGCTCTTCTTAATAAATCATCTTTGCTTACTTTCTTTATAATGCTTTGTAAAAACTTATCTATCTGAGGATTTATATTACCCTCAAAATCATTTAATATTGGTTCATCTGACTCGCGAGATAACACGTGAGTTATATATCTATGAATTATCATTTCAATCTCCCTTTTTCTATGCACTTGTCACATATAATTTCATTTTTTATTTTTTCTAGTTTTATTGCTTTATTTTTATCAACTAGTATATTTTGCTTATCATCACAACATTTACATGATAATGTAAATATCACTCTAGTTTCCTCCATATTCAATCTCCTACTTGCACATTATGTAAGACACAGCTAAATAAGTTAATATATAGATACTCATAAACCTTATAAATGTGTTCATATTTTAATCTCCTATTTTAATAATTCATCTATTGTTAATCCTAAATAATCAGCAATTTTCTTTACTGTATATACACTTGGATTTTTATTCTTTTCTTTTAAAATTTTATATAAATTTTCATGTGTTACACCTGCTCCTTTTGATAACTGGTGTACGTTTAGGTTTCTTTCTTTCAAAATTCGATTTAAGTTGTCATTTAATTTCATTTTTATTTCTCCTTATGTTATAATTTTTATATGGAATATAATTCCAAATATTTATGGAAGGGGGATATTTTATGTTTGAATATGTATTTACAGAAGATAAAACAATCAATACAAATGGTTTCTGTAAAGATTTTCAAGAAATCAAACAAGAATTTTTGAAGAATACTGCGGAATGTATTCACAGACGTTCTACTTATCCAAATGGATTTATTATTGAAATAGAGCAATTTTCTTCAAAAATAATACTTAGAACCAATTGGGAACTTATAGAAAATGAAGATGGTTCTTTTGATGTAGTCCAACCATAATTTGCTCTACTGTTTGTTTTATAACAGAATGACCATTTTCATTTCTAACTTCACAAATAGTAAAGTGCTCTTGATTTTGCTCTTCTTGAGCACTTTTTTCTTTAAACTCTAAATACTCTTCTACACTATTAAACTCTATTGTTATTTTCATACCGTTACCTCCTATTCAACAAATGAGAATTGCCCATTTATAGCTTCTATTTCTATTCTAAGATTGGTTGAAGGACTCCATTTGATTAAATACTCTCTAGCATTCTCATATTCTTTTCTAGCTGTATTCTTGTAACTATTTACTCCAAAGTATCTTTTATAATCTCTCCATAATTCTGAAAATAGTTTTTTACTTACCCTTTTATATGCTTGTGATGTTTTCCCTCCAAGGAGATCTACTGCTCTACTCCTTGCTAATTGATTTAAGTTCTCTTGTTGTTCATAGTCTATAGTCATGTGATTGTATAAATAATCTACCTTTACGCCCATTTCTTGCTGTTTTTTATCTATTACAAATATCGCCTTTAGCTCTGGACTCATATCTTGATATAGATTTAATCTATTCATTCTTAAATCTTTAAGCATATTCTTTACTTTCTTTTTAAATTCCTTAGCTACAGGTTTTCTACTTTGCATTAATACTTCATATAATCCATCTTCAGTTAAAAACCACATTTCTCTTCTTTGACCTGATGCAATGATTGTTTGCATCAGCTTTTCTTCTTTATCTATCCCTTTTAACATCTCTGATGCTCTACTGTGCTCTATCCATTCAGCTACATCTCTAGCTAAAAATAATGGATTCTCTATATCACCATAAGTCTTTACTCTTTTACCTAATATATATCTATCATCTAATACTTGTATTTCATTTTTCACTCTAATCTCTACCTTTCATATATATCTCTATATAACTTTTAGTTTTTGAAGTCTGGAGCATTGTTCCACATATACCAATTCATCTACACATTTATTAAGAGCCATAAATGCGCTTGTATTCATATATTTAAGAGCATGTTTATCTAGTAGCTCCTTCATATCATCAAGTATTCTTTGATTAGCTTCTAACTCTAATTCTTCTACCCTTATGTTCATTTTTATCCTCACTTTTTAAACTTTATCAGTTTATTTTCCGCATTCTAGCATATATGTAAGGCATTCCATTAAATTCATTGATGTAAACTTGAGCATCTACAAATATATATCCAGGATTATTTTTTTCCATTTCATACTTAATTAGATTTTGATTATTAACTATTTCTCTAACTTTCTTTTTACTGAATTTTGTTAAGTTTCTTGTGATTTCAGGATTTTTTAGATTTTTACTACAACACCATCTTTTCTTACCTTTTGGGTCTTTTGATAGATACATAGCTAGTCCAGTTAATCCCATATCATCAGGAGATAGAAAACTTATTTTGGTTCTATTTCCAAATTTCCATTCTCTTTCAACTACTTCTATAGGTAATACTGCTTCAAGTACCATATGATGATGACATCTTATCTTTTTAACATCTGAGTGTTCCGTGATAAACATATACTTAATTCTTTTTATTTTCTTCTTAGGAGCTCCATTCGCTAGTTGAATTTTCATGTATAAATAATTTAAGCGTCTTATATATTTATGCATTTGTTTTTTAGCTTCATTGTGATCCTTTGGTAGATATTTATTTAAGTACTCTAGAGTTAAATAATAATCACCTTTAACAAAATTCATATTTAATTTTCTAGTAAAGTTTTTAATAGCATTTTTATTATTTAGATTTTTCTGTGCTTCTCTTGTATTTTTTAATCTCCATTCATCAGGCATATCTTTTTTTAGATACATAGGAAATACTTCAACTTCTCTCATAGTTCCTGATGTGATTGTTTTTGTATCATATATACATCCACTTCTAACATCAACTATGCTATCTAATTCAGTTTCACATATGCCTTCTTCTACTAATCTTGTATGTAATCTTTCATAATCACTTTCTATATATTTTTTTCTTAAAACTTTGCTCATGTTACATCACCGTTTAGTCTCCTTACAAACTACTTTACTAGGCATTTATTTTTATATTTAATCTATTATTTTTGTCTTAAAGTTAATACTTATTACAAGCCCGTTAAAAGCCACTAGGACTTTTGAAAAAACTGACTTTCATTTACTTTTTGTAAGTGTGTGATTGGTTAAAATCACACACCTTTTAGTTTTTAGATTTACTACTGATTTTTTATTTCATATTCATCATATAGCTTTGATAATTCTCTTTCATTTTCCATTCTTACTTTTAGTCCTTTCATAAATCCTATCGTTTCATAAAATTCGTTAGGAAAGTTATGTTTCATATTTTTCATAAGATTTATAAGTTCTTTTTCAGACAATTTCAACGCCACCCTTCGACACTTTGTGTTATTTATTTACAATGTTACAACACAAAGTGGTAAAAGTCAACCTTATTTCGACACATTTTGACTCTTTTTTCTTCTTTGTGTCAATTTGTAGTTGTATTGTGTCATTTATAATGGTAAAATATTTTATGAGGTGATTTAATTGAATAAATTAAAAGCTATAAGAGAAGAACTCGGTCTAACACAACAAGAATTAGCTAGTAAATTAGGAATATCTAGGTCTCAAGTTGGAAATATAGAACAAGGAATAAGATCTATAACACCTAGAATAAAAAGAGACTTAATTAAAGATTTGAAAGTAAATCCTAATTGGATAAAATCAGGCCAAGGAGAAATCATAAATAAAGAAAATAAATATGATGATTTTGAACTTGATGATAAAGAGCTTGAATTTCTTGATTTATATGATTCTTTAGACGAAGATTCTCAAAAACTTATTATCGAAACTATGAAAAAAATAAATTCAAAAAAAGCAGAGTAAATTATTACTCTGCTTTTTCATTTCCAATAATAGATTTCATTATTTGATATATTGCATCTCTTTCTGATTCATCTAAACTTCTTATCAATTTCACAATTTCTTTTTCTTTCATAATTCCTCCTAAATATGAAAAATATCCAAAATTTGCCCCTTATAAGGCTTTCTTTTACTTTTTTCGATGTTTTATACTTAACTTTATTTTTTATTGTTTAAAATCGTTTTAAATAATTCCGTTCGAATTTTCTCGAACATAAATTTGACAGTTCGATTATTTTCATTTATTATAATAATATAAATGTAAGATTTTTACAATATTTTATTTTATTTTTAATTTTTTAGTTCTATTTTTGTTTTTAAAAATAAAATAAACGTTTGAAATATATTTTTAGGAGAGTGTTTTTTAATGTTTAAAAATCCAGAGTTAAGTTATAAACAAGAACAAATTCTATATTTTATTAAACAATCAATGGTAGATAATGGCTACCCACCTTCAATTAGAGAGATATGTGATGCAGTTGGATTGAAATCTCCATCAACTGTACATTCGCATTTAAGCAAACTTGAGCATTTAGGATATATAAGAAAAGACCCTACTAAACCTAGAGCTATTGAAGTATTAGATGGTTGTAAAAGATCTACGGATGATAGAGTTATCGCATTGCCGTTAGTTAACGAGATATCTGTTAATCAATCAATGTTATCAGAAGATAATATTAAAGAGCATATACCACTACCTATTAACCTAGTGAAAGGTAACAATAATTTTATTTTTAAAATTAAAGGAGATAGCATGGTCAATGCTGGAATGTTAGACGGAGACTTCATAATAGTTGATAGAAAAAATACAATTTCTGATGGAGAAATAGTACTTGCTCTTTTATATAAAGAATATCCAACTGTTAAAAGATTTTTTAAAGAAGGAGATAAAATTAAACTTCAACCTGAAAATGATTTTATGGAGCCAATTATATTAGATAGTTCTCAAGTAGATATTATTGGTATAGCAACTGGTGTTTTTAGAACTATGAAATAAAAATAATTATTGTTTTTTGAGAAGAAAATTTTAGAAAAATATACTTTCTTTATATATAAATAGTATTTAATAGTATTTAATAGTATTTAGGGAATGCTAAAACTATTGGTATTACTTAATTACAACAAACGAAAGGTAACAATTTGATACTCTAAGGTAACAATTTGATACTCTAAGGTAACAATTTGATACTCTAAAGGTAACAATTTGATACTCTAAGGTAACAATTTGATACTCTAAAGGTAACAAAATAAAAAAACTGTTGCCTTAGAGTTTTTTTTTAGCTATAATTGTCATAAAGAAAAAAATATTTTATTAATTTTAAACTTTTTAATATTACAATATCGATCAAACTATTACTCTTTATAATATATAAAATAAAAATATTTATTTTAAAGGTAACAATTTGATACTCTAAAAAGGGGAGTTTTTATGAGCGAAATTACATCAAATGATAAATGTTTAGATTTATTAATGCAGTCAAAACAATTAGTACATACATCTTATGAGGTTACAGCAATTCAAAATAGAATATTTTATTACTGTCTATTAACTGCGCAAAAAGAAAAAAATGGGGAACTAAGTTGTACTGTAAAATTAGAAGATCTAAAAAAACTTATACCAAATAAAAATCAAAGAACTTTATCTAATATAAAAAAGACTATACAAATTTTAAAACAAACATCTTTGGAATTTGAAAAGAAAGAAGATGGTGATACTATCGAATGTGATTACAATTTAATCAGATCGGAAGAGCGTCGTGTAGGGAAAGAGTGTAGATCTCGGTGGTCGCCGTATCATTAAAAAAAAATTTTTT
>ENA-UPXC01001694-UPXC01001694.1-human-gut-metagenome-genome-assembly--contig:-NODE-1694-length-29628-cov-4.635511_pt1 | contig 29628 bp, 26 predicted proteins | sample MGYA00250047_ERZ773371 | MGnify/ENA primary metagenome ERZ773371 (study PRJEB29103, sample SAMN06111975) | human gut metagenome | biome: human gut; feature: ankylosing spondylitis patient; material... | reverse complement strand
GTGCAGGCGCTTATCTGAATCCATTTATGAATGGAGACAGGCCATATACTTTTATAGAGATCTTTTCCCAGCTGGCATGGGGCTTTGGATACTGTGGAATGCCTCACGTACTGGTAAGATTTATGGCAGTTAAGAATGAGAAGGAACTGAAGAAATCCTGGGCGATTGCCATTGTATGGGATCTTCTTTCCCTGACAGCTGCATTTGCAATCGCTGTGATCGGAAGAGCTTATCTGCTTCCTGTTATTCTTGGGGAGAACGGAGCTGCTTCTTCTGAGAGCGTATTTATTGTGATGTTCCGTAAGGTGTTTACTTCAGAGCTTGCGCTTCCGTTTATCGGCGGACTGTTCCTTTGCGGAATCCTTGCAGCGATTATGTCCACAGCGGATTCCCAGCTTCTCGTAACTGCTTCGGCAGTGTCTGAGGATCTGTATCACAGCTTTATCAAGAAGGATGCTGACTCTAAGGAGATTCTGAAAGTAAGCCGTATTACGGTTATCGTGATCGCGGTGATCGCATTTGTCATTGCCTGGAATCCGGACAGCAGTATTATGGGACTGGTTTCCAATGCATGGGCAGGACTTGGTTCCGCGTTTGGACCGATCGTGGTAATGTCACTGTTCTGGAGAAGAACCAATCTTCCGGGCGCCATTGCAGGTATGGTGACTGGCGGGCTTACTGTTATTATCTGGGACTATATTCCGTTAGTTGGAGGACAGACACTGGGAAGCTATACAGGACTTTATTCCCTGGCAGTTGGTTTCCTGCTCAGTCTGGTGATGATCGTGATCGTCAGCCTTGTTACGAAGGCTCCGTCTAAAGAAATCACAGATGAGTTTGACAGAGTTGCTGCGAAATAATGCGATTGAATGATTGCTGTGCATCGTGAAGTGTGTTACAGGTCACGGAGCGACCATTAAGAAAGTTTTATAAAAAAGGTAGTCCTTACATGGAAAGGGCTACCTTTTTTTCTGAAAATTTGTTATAATAATAACATCTTTATCTGGGAAAGAAAGACATTCTATATCAGTGTCTGGCAGAAATCGGACGTAATAAATCTGCATTCCCATAACAGAAAGGGGCAACACAAGATGAAGAAATATGATTATTTAGTTGTTGGTGCCGGTCTTTATGGTGCGGTCTTCGCACAGCAGGCACTTGCAAAAGGGAAAAAGGTGCTTGTAATCGACAAGCGTCCGCATATCGCCGGAAATGTGTACACAGAGGATGTAGAGGGTATCCATGTACACAAATATGGTGCGCATATCTTCCACACGAACAACAAAGAGGTATGGGATTATATTACGAAGTTTGCAGAGTTCAACCGGTTCACGAATTCACCGGTTGCAAATTACAAAGGCGAGCTTTACAGCCTGCCGTTTAACATGTACACATTTAATAAAATGTGGGGTGTGGTAACGCCAGAAGAGGCAGCGGAAAAGATCGAAGAGCAGAAAAAGGCAGCTGGTATCACGGAGCCTAAGAATCTAGAAGAGCAGGCAATCAGTCTGGTTGGAACAGATATCTATGAGAAGCTGGTAAAAGGCTATACGGAAAAACAGTGGGGACGCCCATGTACAGAGCTTCCTGCGTTTATCATCAAGCGTCTGCCAGTCCGTCTGACATTTGACAACAATTATTTCAATGCGCTGTATCAGGGTATTCCGATGGGCGGCTACACGAAGATGGTGGAGAGCCTTCTGGCTGGTATTGAAGTAAAGGTTTCTACCGATTATTTTGCAAACAAAGCAGAGTATGATGCGATGGCAGAGAAGGTTGTCTATACAGGTGCCATTGATGCTTATTTTGATTATAAGCTTGGCGCGCTTGAATATCGTTCCGTGCGGTTTGAGACAGAACTTTTAGACAAGCCAAACTTCCAGGGAAATGCGGCAGTGAACTACACAGATGCTGAGACGCCTTGGACACGTATCATCGAGCATAAATGGTTCGAGTTTGGCAAGGATGATGCAGGCAATGATCTGCCAAAGACCGTTGTTTCACGCGAATACTCTTCTGAGTGGAAGGTGGGCGATGAGCCGTATTATCCGGTAAATGATGAGAAAAATGGCGCGCTGTATCAGCAGTACAAGGAGCTTGGCGAGCAGGAGGAGCATGTGATCTTCGGCGGACGTCTTGGCGAGTACAAGTATTATGATATGGATGCAGTAATCGCATCTGCACTTGCAATGAGTGAGAAAGAGCTGGGCAAATAACAGCAATACGATAACAATCAAAAAGAGCAGTTGGAAACAGATATGTGTTCCAGCTGCTCTTTTGGTTTCTGTGAATTTGTTTTGCGAAAGCTCAAAAGTGTTATCGTAACAGTTCTAGAATTGTATTTACCATCAGGTCGTTCTGCATCGGATTCATGATTGAGAATCGTACAAAATGCGAATCCAGGCCGTGAAAATTCTCGCAGTTCCGAAGGACAATGCCCTTCAGATTGCAATGTGCTAGCAGGGATTTTGCGGTGACATCCTCTTTTAGAATCTGCATCAGCACGAAGTTTGCACTCGGTTTGAACAACCGCAGATTCTTGTTTGTATTCATTGCTGAGTAGATCAGGTTGCGCTCGGTAAAGATGCGGGAGTGCGATTCGTGGATGTAGGCGGTATCCTCCAGCATAGCAGTACAGGCAGCTGCGGTCAGACAGGAAATGCTGTTTGGTGTGGCGGTCATATTGATGATCGTCATGTTTGTTTCGTTGTTCATGATTGCATAAGCAAGTCGCAGTCCTGGTACAGAGAAGAATTTGGATACGCTGCGCAAAATAATCAGGTTGTCATAGGTATTTACCAGAGAGATCGCAGTGTTACGCTCATAGTTCTCTGTAAATTCAATGTACATTTCGTCGAGTAAAAGTGCGATGCCAAGCTCCTTGCATGCGGCTGCAAGTTTCTCGATATCTGCTTTTGATATAAGCTGGGAGGTTGGATTGTTTGGATTTCCGAGGATCACAATATCGTATGTATCCGATAAGTGTGCAATAAAATCATCCATATCCAGATGGTAATCCTGATTGATGTCCAGCTCATAGAAGTCTGTTTCGCAACCATACACGGATAATACATGTTCATAATCCGTGGCTGATGGGATCGGCAGTAAAGCCTTCTTTGGTGCAAGAAGTGCAACAAAGAGACGCAGCAGATCAGAGCTGCCGCTGCCAAGCACCAAATGCTCTGGCGCACAGCAGGCATAAGAAGCGATGGCGTTCCGTAAAGGCTCGTAGTATGTGTCAGGATAGCGACCGACCGCGCTGATATTTTCCATGATCGCGCGTGTCACGCTGTCCGGGACACCGAGTGGATTGCAATTCAAGTCATATCGCACAGTCTCATACTGTTCGATGCGAAGTGGTCCGTTGCTCATAGTTTCCTCCTAATAATTAGAAAACAAACCATTTATATCCCTGTCTTGAAAAAAGAAAGGGGGTTTGTTATAATGTGATATGTGTTAAAAGGGGATAGTGGGTGAACTATACCCTCATATCGATAATTATACCTATTAAATAGACGAATGACAAGTAGGTTTTCATTACGAAGCCGAGAAATAAAGGAGATACCATGAAGGCGATAGTAGAACATTACGCAAAGGGCGAATTTCAGGTAGACCGGCCTGAGGTAGCGATATCAGAAAAGTTTTTAAAACTGAATATAGAATCGGGAACTTTGTACGAAGGTGTCTTCACGGTGAACAGCACGAATGACCACGTCATCAAAGCGATGGTGTATGATAGCCGCTATATGCTGCGGTTCAACCAGCATACATTTATTGCGAAGAATTTTGATGTCGGATTCACATTCGATGCAACCTGTTTGGAAGCAGGTAAAAATTACAAAGGACATATCAGTGTCATTACGGACGGCGGAGAATTTAAGATTCTGTATGATATTGACATCACGACACCATATGTAAAATACGGAGATCAGAAGATCGATGATCTTTTCAAATTTGCGACACTCGCTGAGAGCAACTGGGCAGAGGCGGCGCGTGTATTTGTGCGCGATGATTTTAAGCGTACATTTATCAACCGCGATCCGGTGATCAAGCAGATCTACAACAGTCTGATGGAAAGCCAGTCGGTCAATCAGGCTTTGGAGGAGTTCCTCGTCTATGTACACAAGAAACGTGCGCTGACATTGTCAGTATCCAAGGCGAAGATCAATCTGGAGTTCCCGGAGGAGCTTTCCAAGATTTCGATTAACATCAGCAAAAACACATGGGGCTACAGCAGTTCAACGGTACGCTCCACCGAGGATTTCATTATTCCAGCGAGAAAGGTGATTACAAGTGCCGATTTTTATGGCAATCTGTATGCTTTGGATGTACTGATTTCACCGGAGAATATTCCGGACGGCGTGACATCCGGCAGAATCATTATCGAGAATGTCTACCAGACAATCGAGATTGAGATTAACCTGTCCAAGCCGACAGAAAAAGAGATAAAAGTGTCCAAACCGGGCAGCAAAACACATCTGATTAAGTCGAATCAGGTGCGCTTGATTACGACATATATGGATTACCGCATGGGCAGAATCCAGCTTCGGGAATACATTAGCACGACCTTATTTGCATTTAACAATCTGGCACGCTATGTACCAGAGGAAGATCTGTACCGTCTGGGAACAATGCATATGAACATTATGCAGGGAGAGACAGAGAAGGTAGAACAAGAATTCCTGCGTATCGAGGCGGATGTCGATAACTCTGGAATGAACAACAAGCAGAGTTGTTATTATGCATATCTGAAGGCGATGGTTGGCAAGGACCGCCGTGCGACCGAACAGGCAAAGGAACTGATTCGCAGAAGCTACCACACAGAGGATGACAAGATCTTCTATTTCTGGTTGCTGCTGTTTGTGGATGATACCTATAATAACGATCAGACCGCTTTGTACCGGGAAGTTAAAAACCTGTATGAGCAGGGATACAACAGCCCGCTTATGTACATGGAGCTTTGCGAAGTCTTAAACAACAACCCGTTGCTGCTGAAGCATATTACAGATCTTGAGGTTACAACGATCCGATGGGGATTGCGCCACCAGTATCTGTCGGACGAAGTGATCGAGGCGTTTATCCAGCTTGCGGCATCATTCCGTCAGTTTGATGCGAAGATTTTCGAGATCATGGATAGCATTTACTCCAAGAAAAAGAGTGACGAGGTGCTGTCAAGTATCTGCTCGATGCTGATCAGCGCAGGAAAACTGGATAACAAGTACCATCGGTTCTACCGGGATGCAGTGGAACGCAACCTGAAATTTATCGGGCTGAATGAGTGCTTTGTCAAGAGTATGAATTTCTCCAGATATGATCTGATACCGCAGTCGGTATTGATGTATCTGAATTATAAGAATACACTTTCCGAAAAAGAGCTTGCGTACTTGTATGCGAACGTAATTTACAACAAGTCCCAGCACATGAAGGTGTACCATGAATATGCGACAACGATGCAGGATTTCATGGAGAATATGATTATCAGCGGCAAGGTCAGCGATGATCTGACTGTGCTTTATGATGAGTTCTTGGAGCCAGAGACGGTCAGTCCGCTTTATGCGAGCAAGCTGATCAACATTATCTTCCGTCGGAAGCTTGTTTGCTTTAACAAGGGCGTGCGTGCCGTGATCGTGACGCATCAGGAGTTAGAGGAAGTACAGCGCGTACCGATCGTAAACGGCGAAGCATATGTGGAGATTCTGTCGAACACGGCTTCCATTATCTTCGAGGATAGCGCGGGAAACCGGTATGCGGGATCTATTCCGTATCGACTGGAACGTATTGTAGATGAAAATGCATATATGGATATCTGCTGTAAATACAGTCCGCGGGATTACCGGGTGCTGCTGCATAACTATGAGCAGCTTGGTGATTTCACATTCAAGAAGGCAATCGAGGTCAATGCCGCACGAGATATTGTTAACTGTGATGAGATCTCCTATGATTACAAGCAGCAGGCATATCTGAATATTATTGAATATTACCATGAGAATCTGGATAACGAGGTGCTTACAAAGTATCTCGAAAAATTGGATATCGAATACTTAAATCACGCAAATGCACGTGTGATGATCGCTTACATGGTCGATATGAACATGTTCGACAAGGCATTTCAGGCGGTGAAGCTGTATGGCTTCGATGAGATCGACAGTGAAGAGTTGTATCGTCTGGCGGATTATGGTGTGGAGGACAGCAATGGCTTCTTAAATGAGGATCTGCTTTCCATCTGTATCCATCTGTACAAATCTGGTAAGGTCAATGAGCGGATTTTGGTATATATCATCAACCATTATAAGGGTGACTTGGAAGAATTGGCAGGTATTTTTAAGACGGTGCGTAACCGTGTCAGAGATATTTCCCTGCTGGCAGAAAATACATTGGCACAGATGATGTTCGCGATGGGAAATGTCGAGTACATCTACGATATCTTTACCGCGTATTATGCAGGCAGAAACCGTGGACTGGTCGTAAAGGCGTTCCTGCGGTTTGCATGCTATAACTATCTAATCAAAGATGCACAGATTCCAAGTGGTGTCTTTGACTGTCTGTATCAGGAGATTCAGAAGGGCAATATCGAGGATGAGATTTCCCGTATGTCCATGCTGCATCACTTCTCGAAGCTGGATCGTTATACGGGCGAGCAGAAGACGTGGATCAAGGATGCGGTTGGCAAGTTTATGGATGCAGGCAAGCTGCTTCCGTTCTACAAGAGCTTCCAGTCCTTTATCAAGCTGCCACAGGATGTCATGCTCAAGACCTATCTGATCTACAAGAGCGAGCCGGGCAAACAGGTAACAGTGAAGTACGCATTTGATACTGGTTCCAGACAGAATCTGATCTACAAGACAGAGCTTCTGGATGAGATGATTCCGGGCATGTATGTGAAGGAATATGTCGTGTTCCACGGCGAGCGCCTTGTCTATGAAATCTCGGATGATAAGCAGGGTACTTCTTATGTGGTAGAGAGTGAATCGCTGAAGTCCAAAGCGTTTAACCGCAAAGACCGGAACCGCTTTGAGATTATCAACAGCATGCTTGTCAATCAGGAAATGCGGGAAGATAATGAACTGTTAGAGACATTGGATGTTTACCTGAATACGGTACATCTGTTTGAAGAGAATTTGAGTATATTGTAATATCGCGGGGAAACCTGTGGATTGCAATGCATAGAAATAGATATAAGTACGAAAGGAAAAAGACATGTCAGAGGCGTATTATATAGGCATGGATCTGTGTTCGGATTCCACGCAGATTAGTTTTTATAACGACATCTCGCGCGAGCCGGAGACAGTCAACCAATTAAATAACAAAGAAACATATATGATGCCAAACATCCTTTTCTTCGGCTTAGAGACCGGAGAGTGGTATGTTGGCTCCGAAGCTTCCGAGGCACGTTTCAAGGAGCAGGGTATCGTGTTGGATGAGCTGTTTCAGAATGCGCGCAGTGAGGAGACTGTTGAGGTGCATAATACGCGTTACAGTTATCGCAAGCTGTTTTTAATGATGCTTAAAATGCATGTCGATTCTTTCCTGTATCGTTATGAGGGCGCGACGGTAAAGAAGCTTGTCATTACGATTCCAGAATATAACAAGGATCTGTTCCGTGTACTTTCAACGTTTTACAAGGAGCTTGGTGTCGAGAAGGAGCAGGTGGAGATCACGAGCCATCTTGACAGTGGTCTGTATTACATTTTTAATCAGGATGAAAGCCTGCGCACAAACAGTGTGGGATTGTTTGATTACAATACGGATGGCCTGCATTATTACAGAATTGATATCTCGCATGGACACGAACTGAACACGATCAGTGTCACACATGAGGACTATTCTGAGAATTTCAATCTGGCAGCCTTCGGCGGTGACAATATCCTGATGGATATTACATTTGCAAAGATTGTGGCAAATGAGACAAAGAAAACATACATTTCGGCCATTTATCTGACCGGACTCGGATTCTCCGAGAAATGGCTGAACAAATCACGCGAGCTTCTGACGCAGGGCAGACGTGTATTTGCCGGACAGAATATCTATACCAAGGGTGCCTGCTACAAGGCAGTCGGCGGTGAATATGGCGAATTTTATAAGAAGTATTTTGTAGAGACAAAGGAGAATGTGATCTTTGATGTCGGAATCTCTTCGGAGGACGAGGAGGATCGGTTTATTCCGATCGCCTTGGGCGGCAGACAGTGGTACAACATCCACGGAAAGATCAGTATTATATTGGATGATACAGAGTCCCTGACTTTGGTATACCGGAACCGGAAGACCGGAGAAGAAGAGCGGGAAGTCGTGAAGCTGCACGGAATCCCGAAACGTCCGAACAAGACGTCTAAGTTCTCCGTGGAGGTGGAATTTGAGAATCCACATCATGGCGCATTTATCATTAAGGATGTTGGATTTGGAAAATTATTCCCGACCACGAACAAGATTTATCGTAAGGAGTTTGATGTTTAATGTCAAAAATTATCTTATGTACAAGAAAAGAAGCATCGCATCCGTTCATCTTTCTGAATACGAAGGTGGAGATCAACACCTACGAGGAGCTGTGCTTTTATATCTACAATAATACCGTGCTGATCTCGAAGTCTTCTCTGTCTGAGAAGCTGTTTGACTGGATTCGGGATGAGCTGGATATGCCGGAGCTTGCAGCGAAGCTGGTAGCACTTTCGAACAAGGCGACATTTGCACAGGATCTGCTGGTTGAAATTTTAAATGCCGGGGATTACTATACACCGGACGAGATTGCAACTTATGTGGAAGCATGGCAGAAATATCGTCGGCTGACATCAAGTCAGCGTAAGAAATTAAAGGCAGACAGCTATCTTGGCTACCGCAGATACATCAAGGCGGCATCGATTTACGATGAGATTCTGGACAACCAGCAGGATATCACAGACAAGGTATTTCTTGGAAATGTCTATCACAACCGAGGTGTGGCAGCAGCCAACAACATGGATGTGGAAGATGCAAAACGCTATTTCATGAAAGCGTATGAATTAAATGGCAACGAGGAGAGTCTGCGCAGTTACCTGATCGTATTTTCGGCAGGGAACGATGCGACGACACTGAAGCAGGAAATGCGGAAGTTTGACCTCGATGAAGATAATTTTGAGAATTTGATGATTGAGATCGGAGATTCGAATGAGGATGTCCGGGAGATGACAATCTTCTCTATGTTACAACGTGCGGTATACAACCGTATGAATAAGGACATGATCGATTACGACAAGCGAATGGATATTATACTTGGACAATTGAAGGATGAATTCAGAGAGCAGGCGATTTGATGGGAATGTTTCAGAAGATCAAGGCATACTTGAATGAAGATGATGCCGAATATGACGCCTTGATTGAAGAACAGGAACGCATGCGGGAAGAACGCAGAAAGCGCAGGAATCAGTCGAGGGCAGAACGAAATAAGGAAAAGGCGAAGCGGGCCGCGGAAAAAGCGGTGCTGAAAGAACGTGTTGATCCGGAGATCCGGCGGGAAGTCAAAGAGACGGTATCGTCGAATCGAGAGCGAAAGACCGTTGGCGATTTCTGTGAACAGTTAGTCGATACGAAATATCACATGGAGGATATGAAGCAGGAGTACAAACTCGTGACGGATTATCTCGTTGATATTCAGCGAATCGAGGAACTGCCAGTGAATCTTGCAGAAGATATCATAGATACGGCGAAGGAGATTGAACGTCTTGACGGCAACCGTAGTAAATATCAGCAGTCAGAGAATCTGCTTACAACAGAGCAGTATCGTACGATGCAGCGGCTGGAGGATGACATTCCGGATACGATCAAAAACTTAAATGATATGGAGATGCGGGATTCTATGCTGAAAAACGACATGGGATATCTCGAGGGAGAAAAAGAAGATCTGAAATATGCACGTGTGGAGGATACCGACAATGCATACCGGATTCGAAGCGTTTTGATCGTGGTGCTGGTGTTATTCCTTTTGATTAGCATTACCTTGTTTGCGGTGGCGCTGCTTGCGAAGAAGGATGTGACATTGCCGGCGGCAATCGAAGGAACGATTGCGGTGATCTGCTTTGCCGTGTGTTATATCCAGTATGCAAATATCAATCGGCGCGTACAGGAAAACGACGCAAAGCTTCAAAGGGCAATCTCGTTACTGAATAAAGTCAAAGCAAAATATGTCAATAATACAAATACATTAGATTATATCTATGAAAAATACGACGTCAATTCCGGGAAGGAACTGATGTACCGCTGGGATCTGTACAACCAGATGCAGCGCGATGCAAAGAAATATTCACAGGCAAGCGAGAGTTATTATCTTGCGTGTGACAGGCTGGTAAAACAGCTTTCTGATGTTGGCGTGACCGATCCGATGGTCTGGAAGAATCAGACAAATGCACTGATCGACCGGCGGGAGATGGTTGAGATTAAGCATGGCTTGAATGTACGGCGGCAGAAGATCCGCGAGAAGATGGCAAGCTGTGAGAAGATCCGGCAGAATGCCACGGCGGCGTTAAAAGCAAGTATTGCAGCGAATCCGGGCATTGAAAGCTATATCCGGGAGTTGCTTGCGACCTACAATCTGGAATTGTAATTCCGGATTGCAGATACAAAACAAGAGAAGTTTGATTGTGTATTTTTATACACGACATCATTCATATATGGAGGAAGAAAGACATGGCTAAGGAATTAGAGAAGAACTACAACCCGGCGGAGATTGAACCGCGTCTGTATGAAAAATGGGTTGCAAACAAATATTTTCACGCGGAGGTAGACCGGAGCAAAAAACCGTTCACCATCGTGATGCCGCCACCAAACATTACCGGACAGTTGCATATGGGACATGCACTCGATAATACGATGCAGGATATCCTGATCCGTTTCAAGCGTATGCAGGGTTACAATGCACTGTGGCAGCCGGGAACCGACCATGCCGCCATCGCGACAGAGGTGAAGGTTATCGAGGCTTTGAAGAAGGAAGGCATCGACAAGGAAGACCTTGGACGTGAGAAGTTCTTAGAGCGTGTCTGGGACTGGCGTAGAGAGTACGGCAGCAAGATCGTCAACCAGTTGAAGAAGATGGGTTCATCCGCAGACTGGGATCGTGAGCGTTTCACGATGGATGAAGGAAATAACAAGGCAGTTACAGAGGTATTCTGTAAGCTGTATGAAAAAGGATATATGTACCGGGGTTCCCGTATCGTAAACTGGTGTCCGGTTTGTCAGACATCCATTTCCGATGCAGAGGTTGTACATGAGGAGCAGGATGGCTTCTTCTGGCACATCAATTATCCGGTTGTTGGCGAGGAAGGAAGATTCGTAGAGATCGCAACCACGCGTCCGGAGACATTGCTCGGTGATACAGCCGTTGCAGTAAATCCAGAGGATGAGCGATACAGGGATATCGTTGGCAAGATGCTGAAGCTGCCACTCACGGACCGTGAGATTCCGGTGATTGCCGATGAGTATGTAGATAAAGATTTTGGAACCGGCTGTGTAAAGATCACACCGGCACACGATCCGAACGATTTCGAGGTTGGAAAGCGCCATAATCTCGAAGAGATCAATATTATGAACGATGACGCTACGATCAACAAGCTTGGCGGCAAGTACGCAGGTATGGATCGTTACGAGGCAAGAAAGGCAATGGTTGCTGATCTGGAGGCACTCGGACTTCTCGTGAAGGTCGTACCACACAAGCATATGGTTGGTACGCATGACCGTTGTAAGACAACGGTAGAGCCACTTGTAAAGCCACAGTGGTTCGTCAAGATGAGCGAGATGGCAAAGCCGGCGAAGGAAGCAGTTGTAAGCGGCAAGCTGAAGCTGATTCCAGAGCGTATGGACAAGACCTATTACAACTGGCTGGATAATATTCGTGACTGGTGTGTATCCAGACAGCTCTGGTGGGGACATCGTATCCCGGCATATTACTGTCAGGACTGTGGGGATACGATCGTATCGAAGGAGACCGTGTGCACTTGTCCAAAATGTGGAAGCAATAATGTAAAGCAGGACGAGGATACACTGGATACATGGTTCTCCTCTGCACTCTGGCCATTCTCTACACTTGGCTGGCCGGACAAGACGGAAGATCTGGACTACTTCTTCCCGACCGATGTACTTGTAACTGGATACGATATTATCTTCTTCTGGGTAATCCGTATGGTATTCTCATCGATTGAGCAGACAGGCAAGCTTCCGTTCCACACGGTACTCTTCCACGGTCTGGTCAGAGACGATCAGGGACGTAAGATGAGTAAGTCCCTTGGAAATGGTATCGATCCATTGGAGGTTATCGACAAGTATGGTGCCGATGCGCTCCGATTCACACTGATTACCGGAAATGCACCGGGTAACGACATGCGTTTCTACTGGGAGAGAGTTGAAGCAAGCCGTAACTTTGCAAATAAGATCTGGAACGCATCCAGATTTATCATGATGAATATTGAGAAGGCAGATATCACAGGTATTGATGCTGCCATGACCGCTGATGTCGATGCAGCGATGAAGCAGTACGGCTTCACACTTGCGGACAAGTGGATTTTGTCGAAGATGAATGATCTCGTTCAGGAGGTCACAGACAATATGGAAAAATTTGAGCTTGGTATCGCAGTATCAAAGCTGTACGATTTCCTGTGGGAGGAGTTCTGTGACTGGTATATCGAGATGGTAAAACCAAGACTCTGGGACGACGCAGACGAGACAAAGGCAGCTGCACTCTGGACACTCAAAACAGTTCTTACAACCGGTCTGAAGCTGTTGCATCCATATATGCCATTTGTAACAGAGGAGATCTTCTGTACATTGACCGACGAGGAATCTATCATGATCTCCAAGTGGCCGGAATATGACAAGGCATTTGATTTCAAGGCAGATGAGGCTGCTGTGGATAAGATCAAGGAAGCCGTACGTGGCATTCGTAACGTGCGTACGGAGATGAACGTTGCACCGAGCAGAAAGGCAAGTGTCTATGTTGTATCGCCGAAGGAAGACATTCGTGCAATCTTTACGGCAAGTAAGAATTTCTTCGCTATGCTTGGCTATGCAAACGAGGTACATGTACAGGCAGATAAGAGTGGAATCGCAGATGATGCGGTATCGGTTGTGATCCATGATGCAGCGATCTACATTCCATTTGCAGAGCTTGTGGATATCGAGAAGGAGATCGAGCGTCTGACGAAGGAACAGACAAAGTTAGAGGCAGAGATCAAGCGTGCATCCGGTATGCTTGCAAATCCAAAGTTTGTAGATAAGGCACCTGCAGCAAAGGTTGAGGAAGAACGTGCAAAGCTGCAGAAGTATACAGAGACATTGGAGCAGGTAAAGGAAAGACTTGCGAATATCGCAAAATAGTCACTGGGAGAGGCTGTTTGAAACGGCAACAGGTGAGAATCGATGAATAACGAAAAGATCTTAAAAAAGAAAATACAACAATATCTGCTGATGCCATTGGCACTGACTGTGCTTCTGGTTGGCATGGTGATCGTGTTGTATGTACATGACAAAAAGAGCGGTGCGATTGCCGCTGCGGCAGTTTTTATCTTCGTTGTATGTGAGATTATATTTTTCATTGTAATGAAGGCGGCGATCATGCCGGTTGTCTTCCGGTTTGCGCTGGAACAGGGGCAGATACAGAAGGAGCTTTTGAAAGAGCTGGATATTCCGTATGCGCTGCTGGATACGGATGGTAAGATTCTGTGGGGCAATGCAAAGTTTATCGAAGAGATTGGCGTTGGATCCAAGAAGCGGATTCGGAAAAACATTTCGGCATTCTTCCCGGCGGTGGATGCGGAGGCGTTATCGTCCGAGGAAATGCAGATGGATCTGGAGTACAACGACCGCGTCTATCGTGCATTGCTGCGACGAATCGATTTTTCAGAGGCGTTAGTAGATTCGGATGAGGATGCGATGGTCGATCATCAGGCAGATGCCATGATTACCTTGTATCTGTACGATGAGACTGAGCTTCGGATCTACAAGAAGGAAAATGAAGACCAGAAGCTGGTTGCCGGACTTTTGTATATTGATAATTACGACGAGGTTATGGAGAATACCGAGGAAGTTCGTCACTCACTGGTGGAAGCATTGGTGGACCGACGGATCAACATGTACCTTTCCACGATTGATGCGATCGGAAAGAAACTGGAGAAGGACAAATATTTCTTCGTGTTCCGGCAGCAGTATCTGCCACAGCTTCGTGAGACGAAATTTGCGATTCTGGACGAGGTAAAGAGTATCAATGTCGGAAATGAGATTCCAGTTACGTTAAGTATCGGTGTCGGCGCTGGAACAGACAGCTTTGCGCAGGCGTATGAGCGGGCGCGTACCGCAATCGGACTGGCACTTGGACGAGGCGGCGATCAGGCAGTTGTCAAATATGGCGATAAGACGACGTATTTTGGAGGCAAGAGCGCAGGAACGGAGAAGTCCGCAACCGTTAAGGCGCGTGTTAAGGCACAGGCGTTCCAGGAGCTTCTGACAAGTAAAGACAGTGTTATCATCATGGCACACAAACGACCGGATGCGGATGCATTTGGTTCGGCGGTGGGCGTGTATCGTCTGGTTAAGACGTTAAATAAAAAGGCGTATATCGTAGTAAATGAGGTGACTTCAGCCATCCGCCCGATCATCAGTGGATTTATGGGGAACAGCGTTTACGGCGATGATATGATCATCAACAGTGAACAGGCAATCAGCCGGGTAACTCCGAACACGCTGGTTGTCGTAACGGATGTGAATAAACCAAGCATGACCGAGTGTGAGGAGCTGCTCAGTCTGGCAAAGTCTATCGTGGTATTTGATCACCATAGACAATCGGACGAGGTGATCGAGAATGCAACACTTTCGTATATCGAGCCATATGCAAGCTCTGCATGTGAGATGATTGCGGAGATCCTGCAGTATATCGAGGGCAAGGTAAAGCTTCGTCCAATCGAGGCGGATGCCATGTATGCTGGTATCGTGATTGATACAGATAATTTCCTGACCAAGACGGGTGTGCGTACATTTGATGCAGCATCGTACCTGCGCCGGAGTGGTGCGGATGTCGTTCGTGTCAGAAAGATGTTCCGAAGTGATATGTACACGTATCGCCAGTTGGCAGAGGGCGTCATCAATTCGGAGATTTATATGGAGCATTTTGCGATTTCCACGGTTGATCCGAAGGAATCCGATGCACCGACGGTGGTTGCGGCGAAGGTTGCGAACGACCTGCTCAACATCGAAGGTATCCGCGCGTCGTTTGTCACGACAGAGAAGGATGGCACGGTTTATATGAGTGCACGGTCGGTCGACGATGTGAACGTACAGATTATTATGGAAAAAATGGGTGGCGGTGGACATGCAAATATTGCCGGAGCCCAGTTTACAAATAGTACAAATGAATTGGTATTGATCCAGTTAAAGACCCTTCTGGATGAGATGTATCGGGAAGGCGATATTTAGGAATTAAGGAGGAACCAGACATGAAAGTTATTTTATTGCAGGACGTAAAAAGCCTTGGAAAAAAAGATCAGATTGTAGAAGTATCCGATGGATATGCAAGAAATATGCTGCTTCCAAGGAAGCTTGGTATGGAAGCAACCTCAAAGAACCTGAATGATTTGAAGCTGAAGAAGGCACATGAGGATAAGGTTGCCGCAGAGGTGCTGGCAGACGCACAGGCACTTGCCGCACAGATTGAGAAGGAGAGCATCACGCTTTCCATCAAGATGGGTGAAAACGGAAGAACCTTTGGTTCCATTTCTTCCAAGGAAATTGCAGAGGCAATCAAGTCGCAGCTTGGACATGACATCGACAAAAAGAAGATTGTTATGAAGGATGCCATCAAGGCACCGGGCACACGTACGGTTGGAATCAAGCTGCATACAAAGGTAACCGCAGATCTTACCGTGAAGATTGAGGAAGCTTAATTTTATGGATGAAAATACGATAAGACGTGTACAACCGCATAATGAAAAGGCGGAGCAGGGAATCGTGGGAACAATGCTTGTAAACCGGGATGCGATTTCTGATCTGGTGGATATGCTGACAGGAGAAGATTTCTACAATAAGCAGTACGGAATTCTCTTCGATAACATGGTTGAACTGTACTCTGAGGGCGCAAGTGTTGATCCGATCACGCTGGTAGAACGGCTGAGGATGAAGGATATCCCAGAAGAAGTGGCAAACACAGTGACGTTGGCACAGTTAGTGCAGTCAGCGCCGTTATATGCTCCGGTGAAGGACTATGCGAAGATTGTCAAGGATAAGGCGGCACTCCGACAGCTGATCAAGCTTTGTGAGAATACCGAGAAGGATGGATACCAGTCACAGGAACCGGTTGAAGTCATTATGGAGCGCGCAGAACAGAGTATCTTCAAGCTCGTGCAGAACCGAAACGGCTCCGAGGATACAGTGCCGATCCGCGAGATTGTGATGAATGTCATTCGTGAGATGGAGGAAGCGGCAAGAAACGATGGTAAGGTTACTGGTGTTCCGACGGGATTCCGGGATCTGGATAATATGTTGACTGGTATGCATGCCGGAGAACTTTTGCTTGTAGCAGCCAGACCTGCGATGGGTAAGACGGCATTTGTCTTAAATATTGCGCATCATCTGGCGGTTATGAAACATATTCCGGTTGGATTCTTCTCATTGGAGATGAGTAAGGAACAGCTGGCAAGCCGTATTCTGGCGGTAGATGCAATGGTTGATTCCAAGAGTATGAAGGTCGGCGATCTGTCAGATGATGACTGGGATAAGGTCATCGAAAGTACAGAGGCAGTTGCCAATTCGCCGTTATACATAGAGGAAAATTCATCGGTTACGATCTCAGAGCTTCGTTCAATCGCAAGAAAATGGAAGCAGAATTACGGAGTGCAGGTCATCATGATTGACTACCTGCAGTTGATGAGCCCAAGCCGTGCGGTGGAGAGCCGGCAGCAGTTCATTGCGGAGGTTTCCCGTGCGTTGAAGAACTTGGCGAAGGAATTGAAAATCCCGATTATTGCATTGTCGCAGCTTTCCCGTGCGGTAGATGCAAGACCGGACCACAAGCCAGTGCTTTCGGATTTGCGAGAGTCTGGATCTATCGAACAGGATGCCGATGTGGTTATGTTTATTTATCGAGACGAATATTACAATCCGGAGACAACGACAAAACCGCAGACCGCGGAGATCATCATTGCCAAGCAGCGTAGTGGTGAGACGGGCAGCGTCGATCTTCGTTGGATTGGAAAATATACGAAGTTCGCAGATCCGGAGAAGCATTATAAAGGGTAATCTGTGGCGAGAAGCAGGGAGGCAAAAAACAGATGGGGAATCGATATAAGAGAATGGTAACACTTGGCATGATCAGTTTCACGGCGCTTCTGGCGTGGGGATACTGCATGCTTGCATATCGTTCACAGGCAGTCTATGTTGCGATAATCTCGCTTGTATTGGTGGGAAGTATCTATGCGTTGCTTCTGTCCTTTGTCGACATCAAAGTGGCGAAAGAACAGGCAATGCAGGAATATGTGACAAAGACCTTGCAGGAATATACGAAAAAAGAGGATACGGAGATCCTCAACGATATGGAACGTCTGGCAAAGGCGTCCTATGTCCAGCAGAGAAAGACAAACACCTATCTGTCTGCGCAGGCAGAGCAGTTGGATGAGGCGTTGAAAAAGACGATCAAGATTCTGATCAATTATGATCGGAAGAAGGAAGAGGAAGCAGCACAGCAGGCGGAGCAGATGCAGAAGGAACTGGAAATGCAGGCAGCATTGCAGGCACAGAAGGAGCCGGATCATACTGCACTGGTGCTGGAGGAGTTTGGCAAGCTGGCAGGCGATGTACAGGCAGTGGTTGCCCAGTTACAGCAGGTGACAGCCCAGCTTACTGCATTGCGTGAGGCAGTGGATGCGATCGAGATGCCGAAATATGTGGAGGCAGCACCATCAGTAGAGGTAGCATCGACAGCCGTTAACGCGGATGTGCAAAAACGAGTGCCGGAAGATGAGCAACCGGAAGTGGTAGCGAATGTTGAGAATGCGACTGAGACTGATGTACCAGAGTCACAGATCCCCGGTGGAATTGAGAATGATACAGCTGATGAGGCAGAACTAGAAATCGCAGATGATTCTCTGACTCAGACAGATGATACACCAGCAGAGGTAGAGGCAGCATCAACAGCAGAACCAGAAACGGTTGCAGAAGAGGCTGCACCAACAGAAGAACCAGAGCCTGCATTTAATTCGGAGGACTTCTTCTCGCAGTTTGGCGGCAGTGCCGATAAGGAATTAAAGGAAGAGGCAGAATTCAAGGAAGAAGCAGCCAATACAGGTATGTTAGATCAGAGTATGATCGATGCTCTGCTTGGCAATCTGCAGGCAGATAAACCGGCAGAAGATGTGAAGAATGCAGATGTGATCCCGTTTCCACAACAGGGACAGACAGATCTGTCCACAGAGGAAGCACATGCGGAGGAAGTTGCAGAGGCAGTGCACGAAGTAGAGCAGGATATCACAGATACAACGATGAATATGGATGCAGAACCAGCACCGACAATGCCAGTGGACGACAATCCAAACCGGACGTTGTCACCGGAAGAGATTGCCGCGTTATTTGCATCAATGCAGTAAAGAATAGAGAATGAATCATTGCAAAAGTATCAGGGGTGGGTACTTTTGCAATTCCTTTATAGGAGGAAGTTACATGGAGAGAACAAAAGCGATCGTCAAATTCTTTTCGCAGGAACCAATTGAGAATGTGATGGTGATGATGAAATACATGCCGGAACGCGTGATTTTTCTCGGACACAAAGATAATATGATTACGAAGCAGATCCGGGATATCGAGCAGTTTCGTGACCACAAATATCCGGATATGGAGTTGGAATTTATTGAGGTACCAAAGGATGATCTCGATAACATTATAGGAACTCTGGCGGGCATTATCCGGGAATATCCGGGGATTCGGTTTGCTCTGACCGGTGGTAGTGAGATGCTTCTGATCGCGCTTGGGTGTATTTCCGCAAGAATGGAAGTCAGCAAGCTGCGTATCGATCCATTTACCGGAAAGGAAATTGATGTCCGTGGTTCGAAGGTGATCACGTCCGATTATCATTTTAATATCAGTATCGCGGAGGATATCATGCTGCATGGCGGTCTGCTCACGAAGGAGACGGGAAGTATCTCCGAGTGGAAATTTACCGATCAGTTCCGGGAGGATATCCGGATTATGTGGGATCTGTGCCGTAGATACCGTGGAGATTGGAACAAACATTGTGGAGTCATTGACGAACTTCGCAAGAACACACCGAACCAGCGGGAAGGTTGGAGTGAGTTATACATCAATCAGCTTGGCGATGCCATCCGTCTGCTGCGGGATCTGTATGAGATTGGCATGCTCAAGGATTACGAAGAACACGGGAAAAAAGTGATGTTCCGGTTTAAGAATAATCAGATCAAGAAGATTATTGCAAAGGCAGGAAATATGCTGGAACTGCATGTCTATGAGGTAGCGACGCGGGAAGGTTACCTGTTCTCGGATGCGGTGATTGGTGCGCATATTGACTGGGATGGTGAGGTGCATGACACGATGAATCCCGGCTATGATACGATGAACGAGATTGATGTGATCCTGATGAAGCAGGTGTGTCCGATTTTTATCTCCTGCAAGAGTGGCAAGGCAGGTGGCAGTGCGCTGCATGAGCTGGAGACCGTATCACGAAAATTCGGTGGCAAATATGCCAGAAAGGCACTTGTTTTAGCACGTGCCTGTGATAACACGACTGGCACGATGTTCTTCAAGCAGCGAGCAAGGGATATGCATATCTGGATCATCGATGATGTATTTCGAATGAGTGATGAGCAGCTACTTAACAAATTAAAGAGGATATAGATGAAAAAATCATTATGTCTGTTTATCCATCAAATAAAAGATATTTATAAAAAGAATAATTACGATTTCTTCGTTCTTCGAACTTCCGAAATCGAAACAGCCATGCGCATTCCGGGCTACCGCCCTACATGCTTATGTCTGTTTATCCATCAAATAAAAGAGCATCTCTGCCTGCAAGCAGGCTCAATGCTCTTTTGCTTGATGGAATTATTCTTTTAACAGATTATCATTATCAAAGTAATCAATCTTCATAGAGCGGCGGACATCTTCAAGTGTCTTGCCTGCCGTCTCTCTGGCTTTCTTGCTGCCAGCCTTCAGGATATCATAAACATCTGGAAGCTTCTGCTCCCACATCTTACGACGCTCACGGATTGGAGCAAGCTCTGCCTGAAGTACATTGTTCAGGAACTTCTTCACCTTCACATCGCCAAGACCACCACGTGTGTAATGCTCCTTCAGCTCGTCCATACCAGAATATTCTGGAAGGAATTCTGCGAAATACTCAGGCTTGCTGAATGCATCGAGGTAGATAAATACCGGGTTACCTTCCACCTGCCCCGGATCTTCAACACGCAGATGGTTCGGATCGGTGAACATCGACATAACCTTCTTCTTGATATCCTCCGGCTCCTCTGCAAGGTAGATGCAGTTGCCAAGAGACTTACTCATCTTCGCCTTACCGTCGATGCCAGGCAGACGCAAACATGCGCTGTTTTCCGGAAGTACGATCTTCGGATCGGTCAGTGTCTCGCCGTATACTGTATTGAATTTGTGTACGATTTCCTTACACTGCTCGATCATTGGCATCTGATCCTCGCCAACCGGTACGTGGGTTGCACGGAATGCTGTGATATCGGCTGCCTGACTGATTGGGTAGCAGAAGAAACCAACCGGGATGCTTGCCTCGAAGTTACGCATCTGGATCTCTGCCTTTACAGTCGGGTTACGCTGCACACGGGAAACGGTAACGAGGTTCATATAATAGAATGTAAGCTCGGTCAGTTCCGGAATCATAGACTGGATGAAGATCGTTGCCTTCTCCGGATCAAGTCCGCATGCGAGGTAATCGAGTGCAACCTGCATGATGTTCTGACGTACCTTCTCCGGGTGCTCTGCGTTATCTGTGAGTGCCTGTGCGTCCGCGATCATGATGTAGATCTCATCATAGACACCAGAATTCTGAAGTTTCACACGCTCTTTCAAAGAGCCTACATAATGTCCAACATGCAAACGTCCTGTCGGACGATCGCCAGTTAAAATAATCTGTTTCATAGTAGAAGTCCTCTCTTATAAAATATCACACCTTATAGAATACTCATTTTACGTTGGAAGGTCAAGCAAAATTGCGAAAAAGGAGCAGGAATCTTACTTGTCTGCCACATATAAAACAGGTATAATAAAAAAAGAATGTGTACGGATAAACAAATGATGCGAATGACAGGGGGTAGCAATGGCAACCATCAGTTTATGTATGATCGTGAAAAATGAAGAGCAGGTTCTGGCGCGGTGTCTGGACAGTGTCGCTGACCTGATGGACGAGATCATCATTGTGGATACAGGTTCCACCGACCGCACGAAGGAGGTCGCGGCACGCTATACCGATCAGATCTATGATTTTACGTGGATTGGCGATTTCTCGGCGGCGCGGAATTTCTCATTCTCCAAGGCGACGATGGAATACATCTATGCGCCGGATGCGGACGAGGTGCTTGATGCGGAGAACCGGGCGCGTTTCCTTGATCTGAAGAACTGTCTGCTTCCGGAGATTGAGATCGTGCAGATGTGGTACGTCACAGAAGCGTTCAATACAGTTATGAATGTGAAACGGGAGCTTCGCCCGAAGCTCTTTAAGCGTCTTCGGACGTTTACGTGGATCGACCCGGTGCATGAGACGGTGCGGTTAGATCCGGTTGTGTTCGACAGTGATATTGAGATCCAGCACAAGCCGTTAGCGGTGCATGGAGGCAGAGATTTCGAGATCTGCGAACGAATCTATGCGAGGGATGGCGAGTTGTCGCCGAAGCTTCGGAAGATGTATGCGAAGGAGCTGCTAAAATGTGGAGAATTGACAGATTTTGAACGGGCGTGTGGATTTTTCACCGGAGAGTGGGAGAAAGATCCGATGGCGGAAGCTGGCAGGGAGGCTGCCTGTGTGCTGGCACATCTGGCAAGACTGCAGGGAAACGGCGCGGAGCTTATGAAATACGCACTCCGGGATATGTTAGATACGCCGTGCGCGGAGATCTGCTATGAGCTTGGAAGCTATTATCAGGAAATGAAAGATTATGATGAGGCAATCGTTTGGTATCAGAATGCCGTTTCCGAGACGGAATGCATCCTGGATGTAGAGGCAGGCGGAAAGAAGAGTCTGGAGGGGTTGGTTGCCTGCTACGAGGCTTTGCTTGCGCAGGCGGAAAAAGCAGAATTACAGACATCATCGGAACAGCAAAAGCAGTCCATAGAAATATATGAACAGCAGCTTGCGGTGTATCGGGAGGCACTGGCAGACTGGCAGCTACCGGAAGAATGACAGGGGTGAAATTATGTCAGATGGAATGATTATTTTGATTGTGATAGCTGTATTTGTGGTTTTATCGTTGATAGCAACGATTGCGAATATAAAGGCGAAACCACCGAAACCAATCGAAAAAGGAAACTTGAATAGACCGTCTCATTACATGTACAAGACAGAGACAACATTGGATGATAAGATTGCTCATTTGTTTATACCGGAACCATTGCGTGTAGATCCGCCTCCGATGGTGGTGGATGTGGCTATGGATCTGGTTGAACAGCAGGAGCGGGAAGAACTGGCAGAAGAACGGAGACAAAAACAGATTACAGAATCCATTTTGGCACAGAACAAACGTGATTACCGTCAGGATGTGAAGTCTGGAAGAATCTGGATCTGTCCAAAATGCAGGAAGAAAAATGAAAAATACGTCACAACCTGTACCTGTGGAACGCCGAAGCCAGCAAAATAAGAAAAGATAAAAAAAGCGAGTATGCCAAATGCATACCCGCTTTTTCTGTGCGATCGTCTGTATAATACATAATACATTATGCCTGAATGATCGTATTGATGATTCCGACAGTATCTGCAAAGATCTGCTTCATCTGCGCCAGATGGTTGCGCCCCATCTCGGTAATATGATAATAGACACGCTTGGACTTCGGTGTTTTCTGTACCGTCTCCATCGTAACATCGCCCTGCTCTTTCAACCGTCCAAGTACGGGATACATAGACGCTTCCATAAGGGAGAACTGTCCATTGCTGCGCTTTTTAATTTCCTGTGCCAACTGGTAGCCGTACATCGGTTCCTCGCATAACAGCGAGAGAAGAATGATTTCTACAGAGGCTCGTTTGAGGTTTGTAATAATCGTCTGCATATTCGTCCTGCCTTATTCCTGAATTGCCCGCGATTCAACGACCACAGGTTCGTGGATTACAACGGTGTAACGTGATTTGATTAGTTTGCTTGAGATCATATAACCGGCACAACCAACTACAAAGGAGATCATAACCGCAGCGGCAATGATGACGCCGCGCACCTTCTTCATGGTATGGATGTTCTGTTTCGATTGCATGCAGGGTTTCCGATAACTCTGCAAAATATAATTTCTTTTCTGCGTAACATAAAGGCATCTCATGTTTTGCCTTGCGGTAATATTTCTTCGATATCTGATTGAAGTTTGTCATTTGTATTCAGTCCTTTATCTTTGGTCAGTTTTATGAGAACATCTTGATTCTACGCACATGTCTCTCATCGTTTGAGAATGGTGTATCCACGAATTTGTCCACGATCATAAGTGCAAGACCAGGTCCGATTGTACGTGCGCCCATGCAGAGTACATTGGCGTTGTTGTGCTCGCGGGTTGCCTGTGCAGAGAAACAGTCACTGCAGAGTGCGGCGCGGACACCTTCGACCTTATTTGCAACCATGCTCATACCGATACCGGTACCGCAGATGAGAATACCCAGATCCTGCTTGCCAGCAGCGATCGCCTCTGCAACAGCCTTTCCATAGATTGGGTAGTCACAGGATGCTGTGCTGTCACAGCCGTAATCTGTCACTTCAAATCCGCGATCCTTCAAATGCTTGATAACCTCCAGCTTGAGTTCATATCCGCCGTGGTCACTTCCAATTGCGATTGTCATATCTTAAATCCTCCTGTAATTAAATGTCAACATTGTAATTATTATATATCACATATAGTTTTATATAGTTCATCCTATATACAATGTATTGAACCTAAGAAGTTCTAAATGTTCTAATTTACATAATATATCTGTACGCCACCACCGCCAATTCGCCATCCATGGCTCAGTGGCGGTTTGTTTGAACATCGTGTTCAAACATGGCTGTAATGGAATAGAACATTAAGAACTTCTAAGGCTCAAACATATCGTATATATAGATGAATCTATATAAAACCATATGTGGATATAGAATATTTACACGGTGATGACTCTGTGTCCTGCCGCCTTTAACAGCCGGTTCATAATGGCACCACCGAGTTCGTTCTGGTCAAATGCTTCGCTGTACATATATTCCATCTGTTCACTGTCGCATTCACGTAGGGCGGCATAAAGCCGTGCGGAAATCGTCTGTCCCTTGCTTCCCTCGCCGACGATCAGTACATGCGAATAGTTCTTATATAAGGATGCATGCTCCTTGGTTGTGAGAATCGCAACCTTGTAGCCCTGTGCTTCCTTTTCATTTACAAGTGCCTTGATTTTCTCCGCTACGCGCAATGTTTCCGCTTCGGTCGCGTTGTAGGAGACCTTGACACCGGAATGCAGACTTGCCCGGTTTGCCGATTCGTCTGCGACAGCTTCCACGATACTGAGTGTTCCGTGTGGCGCATAGTGTGTATATTTCATGCCGGGTGCTTTCGGACGAAGATTCGGGTCCGGCTCGATAATAGCTGGATCGATCGTCACGTCGCCGACGATCTCGGAGAGCATCGTCTTCGTGATAAAGCCCGGTCGAAGAATCGTTGGGATCGTGCCTGTCATATCGACGATCGTCGATTCAATTCCGATTCCGACGGCACCACCATCTAATATCATCTCGATGCGGCCGTCCATGTCCTCCCATACATGCTGTGCGGTCGTCGGTGATGGCCTGCCGGAAGTGTTTGCAGATGGGGCTGCGATGGAGACACCGCTTATGCGGATCAGCTCCTGTGCGATTGGGTGGGATGGCATCCGGATCGCAACGGTCGGCAGTCCGCCGGTCGTTCCGTCTGGAACGATGGCGAGCTTCGGAAAGATGATCGTCAGTGGACCAGGCCAGAAAGCTTCCATCAGCATGTGCGCTTTCTTCACCATGTCCGGGTGTGTCCGGTTCATCGTCTCGAGATCTGCCAGCTTCTCTACCGCATCGGTATCTGCGATGTGGACGATCAGCGGATTGTCGCTTGGCCGTCCCTTGGCAGCGTAGATCTTTGCGGCTGCATCTGCATTTAATGCGTCAGCACCTAATCCATAGACTGTCTCGGTCGGAAATGCGACCAAGCCGCCGTCCTGCAGGATTTTCGATGCCTCTGCAATTGCTTCTTTGTTATTTCCATTTAGTAGTTTCGTTTCCATGCCGCTATTTTACATCAATCGTTAGGGAATGACAACCTTTTCGCGAAAAATACAATTCTGAAATACTGTTTAATTCGGTGTATAAATGATTGAAAAATAAGGAAAAATCTTATATAATAAGCTTTGTGTATATCTGATTGTATTGGAAGGGTTTTAATGAATAACAAAGAAAGAAGCCAGGTCTTAAAGATGCTGTATCTCATCACGCAGATTGGGTTTACGATGGTGGTTACGATCTTTATAAGCATGGGCATCGCATATCTGATAAAGCGTATATTTGGGAAGGATTTTATGGTATGGTTTATCGTGATCGGTGTGCTGGCGGGTTTTCGCTCCGTGTATATTCTTATACGGAAATTCCTGAATAATTCGGATAATAAACACAAGTAAGTGGAGGCAAAAAGACAGGCATAGCATGGCAGAGGTTCACAGAATATTGAAGGAAATGTATATCGGCATGGCTGTCTGTATGATCGTCTTTCTGGCGATCGGTGCATTTTTTATGCGTCCATATTATATCTTTGCTCTTGCACTGCTCGTCGGCAATCTCGGCGGGGCACTGCGCATTTACCATATCTATGATGTGCTCGATCAGGCACTCGATATGGGCGAGGCAGGTGCGAAGAAAAAGGTGATCGTGAATAGTCTGCTGCGTATGGTTGTGACACTTGCTTTGCTGGTAGGTTCTATATATCTTGGAATTACAGCATTTGCAGGCGTGGCACTTGGCATGATCGAACCGAAGATCTGTGCCTATCTGCAGCCACAGATGCGGAAATGGTTGATTCGCCTTGGGCTTGAAGAACCTGAGGAAGAACATAAAGACAAAAATTAAAAAAGGAGGAAAAGCGTATGAGGAGTGGGTTTGCCACTGGAATACAAGTAATCAGTAACAGCTCGGAAGATGTAGATTTCTATATCCACGAACTGTATCCGATTCATTTCTTTGGCACGACGGTATATATTACCACCACCCATGTCTGCACCTTCATTGTACTGCTGGTGATTGCGATCTTAGCAATCTGTGCCAGAAGAAGTGTGCTGAAGACGCGGGATAACCCAAGTAAATTCGCCACTGGAGTCGAGCTTGCCATCGAATCACTGATCAAGTTCGTCAACAGCACGATGGGAAAAGAAGCTGGTAAGCATTATATCAATTACATCGGAACCTTGTTCATATTTGTACTTTTTTCGAACATATCCGGCTTGTTTATGCTTCGGCCGCCGACCGCGGATTACGGAACGACGCTCTGTATCGCACTTGTATCATTTGTCATGATACAGTACGCATCCATTCGTTACCAGAAATGGGGTGCATTCAAGAGTCTGTTCGATCCGATATTCCTGTTCTTCCCGATCAACGTGATCAGTGAGTTTGCCACACCGGTATCACTGTCGCTGCGTTTGTTCGGTAATATTCTGGCAGGAACCGTTATGATGGCACTTTACTATGGCATGCTGCCGATATTTGTAAAGATTGGTATTCCATCGGCACTGCATGTGTACTTCGATTTGTTCTCAGGTGTGATCCAGGCGTATGTATTCTGTATGCTGACGATGACATTTGTTGCAAATAAGCGAAATGTAGAAGGGTAATAAGATTTAATATTTAGAAAAACGGAGGAATTATTTCATGAATGGTATTACAGGTGAAACAATAGTTAACGCTGCATCCGCAATCGGTGCAGGTATTGCAGTTTGTTCCGGTATCGGTCCTGGTATCGGTCAGGGTATCGCTGCCGGTTACGGTGCTTCCGCAGTTGGACGTAACCCGGGTGCAAAGGGTGACATCATGTCAACGATGCTTCTTGGACAGGCGGTAGCCGAGACAACCGGTCTGTACGGTCTGGTTGTATCACTTCTTCTGATGTTCGTTAAGCCTTTCAAGTAAGAACAAAATTAGGAGGAGTAAAATATGACAGGAATTGCAAATATCGCGCTTCTGTCAGAGGAGACGGGCCGTATCTTCGGTCTGGATGCGCAGCTTCTGTTCGATATTCTGATACAGGGACTTGCGGTATTTCTGCTCTTCATCTTTCTGACTTATGTGCTGATCAACCCGGTGCGCAAGGTGCTCGAGGACAGACAGAACAAGATTAAGGATGACCTTTCCCATGCGGCGACAGACCGCGCGGAGGCAGAGAAGCTTCGTGCAGAGTATGATGAGAAGATCAAAAATGCGAACAGCGAAGCGGGTGAGATCCTTTCTTCCGCAAGAAAACGTGCGGTGAAGAACGAGGAAAACATCATTGCCGAGGCGAAGGAAGAGGCAGGACGCATTATCGACAGAGCAAACAGCGAAGCCGAGCTTGAAAAAGAACGTGTGAAGGATGAGGTGAAACAGGAGATCATCGGCGTAGCAACCGCGATGGCAGGAAAGTTCGTTGCATCCTCTCTCGATGAGAGCACACAGGCTTCTCTGATTGATGAGACGCTGAAAGAGATGGGTGATGATACATGGCGAGACAAGTAGAAACAACCTATGGAGATGCACTTTTGGAACTTGCCTTGGAAGAAGGCAGTCTGAATATGCTCTACGAAGAAGCGCAGGCTCTTGTGACAGTGTTACAGGAAAACGAAGAATTGCTCCGCATTCTCAAGCATCCACAGATTGACAAGGACGAGAAGCGGAAGATAGTGGATAACATTTTCAAAGGACGCGTATCAAAGGATATGGTCGGATTGTTCGGCATCATGGTTGAGAAAGACCATGGCAGCAAGATTGTAGATGTGCTTCACTATTTTATCAGACAGGTAAAACGAGTAAAAAATATAGGAGTTGCAAGTGTGACAAGTGCGGTTGCACTTACCGGTGCACAGAAGGCATCAATCGAGAAGCGTCTGCTTGAGACGACAGATTTCGCTTCGATGGAAGTAACCTATACGGTAGATGCATCCATCATCGGCGGGCTTGTGATCCGAATTGATGACAGAGTGGTTGACAGCAGTATCAAAACCAAGATTGAGACGATGTCAAAGGCACTCGCACAATCATAAGAAGGAGGTGTTCGTGTTCCATGAATTTAAAACCGGAAGAGATTAGTTTCGTAATCAAAGAACAGATTAAGAACTATGAGACAAAACTGGAAACATCCGACGTTGGAACAGTTATCCAGGTAGCGGACGGAATTGCACGTATTCACGGTCTTGAGAATGCGATGCAGGGCGAACTTCTGGAATTCCCAGGTGAAGTATACGGCATGGTTATGAACCTGGAAGAAGACAATGTAGGTTCGGTTCTTCTCGGTGATCATAGAAATATCAACGAGGGAGATATAGTGAAGACAACAGGACGCGTGGTGGAAGTGCCTGTTGGCGATGCGATGCTTGGTCGTGTCGTAAATGCGCTCGGTCAGCCAATCGATGGCAAAGGACCAATCGTAACCACGAAGTCAAGACAGATTGAGAGAGTCGCATCGGGCGTTATCTCCCGTAAGTCGGTTGACACACCGCTTCAGACAGGTATCAAGGCGATCGACGCCATGGTTCCGATCGGAAGAGGACAGCGTGAGCTGATCATCGGCGACAGACAGACCGGTAAGACAGCAATCGCGATCGATACGATCATCAATCAGAAGGGGCAGGGCGTAAACTGTGTCTACGTTGCAATCGGTCAGAAGGCATCGACCGTAGCAAATATCGTAAAGACATTGACAGAGTACGGCGCAATGGCATACACAACGGTTGTTGCAAGTACCGCCAGCGACCTCGCTCCGTTACAGTACATTGCACCATACGCCGGATGTGCGATCGGTGAGGAATGGATGGAAAATGGAAAGGATGTATTGGTTGTATACGACGATCTGTCGAAGCATGCAACTGCTTACCGTACACTCTCCTTGCTTCTCCGTAGACCACCAGGCCGTGAGGCTTATCCGGGTGATGTATTCTATCTGCACTCCAGACTCTTAGAGCGTGCAGCGAAGTTGTCGGATGCACTCGGTGGAGGATCGCTTACAGCCCTTCCGATCATCGAGACACAGGCAGGTGATGTATCTGCATATATCCCGACAAATGTTATTTCCATCACAGACGGACAGATCTATCTGGAGACAGAGATGTTCAACTCCGGTTTCCGTCCAGCCGTAAATGCAGGCCTTTCTGTATCACGTGTTGGTGGTGCCGCACAGATCGGTGCCATGGAAGCTCGCTTCGTTCCATAACGGACGGACTCGCGTGGTATCCTT
>ENA-UPXC01001687-UPXC01001687.1-human-gut-metagenome-genome-assembly--contig:-NODE-1687-length-29775-cov-65.754125_pt1 | contig 29775 bp, 24 predicted proteins | sample MGYA00250047_ERZ773371 | MGnify/ENA primary metagenome ERZ773371 (study PRJEB29103, sample SAMN06111975) | human gut metagenome | biome: human gut; feature: ankylosing spondylitis patient; material... | reverse complement strand
GATGAAATGAAGCAGAGAAAACTTGCTTATGGAATGGATAAGATGTTGGAAGTATTTTTAAATGACAATATTAGTGAGTATTTCTTTTTTGAAGAAAATGGCAAATGGATAGAAGAGTTGAAATAGTTTAAATAAATGCAAAGGAGTTTTAAGTGAATATTTTATTTAAGAATGATCATTTTGTGTTTTCATACAGAGTTGGCGGTATATTGAGTGGGAATAATATCAAGTGTTATTGTGCAACACCCATTATCCTGTAATGTGTAAAATTTAAGCAGTTGCAGGAGGCTTTGCTGTACAAATATTTATATTTTGATACCTAAACCGTAGGTGACTTAAAAAACGCCGCTAATTTCTGCGCCGTTTTTGTCATATACTGAACCTCCAATATGTACAGCGTTTTTTGCAAGACCTGCATATTCACGCATAATGACAGATACGCTGTTAAAGGAAAAATCTGTGAATAAATTTTGTCTGTTAATGCTGACAGATTTATGATACAATAGTGCTGTTAGTTTGAAATGAAAAGTGGGCAGAAATATAAAAAATGAGGAAACTGAATTTGACAAAAGCACTTAAAAACGCATTACCGTATGTATTAACGCTTATACTTGTCGGTATAATGACTTTTGTTGCGGAAATATTGGGTGAGGGGGAGATAATCTTTCCTGAAATAACGGCACTTGCAATTGGTTATATGGTTACACAAAAGCAAGGTTGGAAAGTCAATGACAGCCGAATGATTGCGTTAATTGCGATTTGCGCTGTTGCGGGTGTGCTGACAGTCCGATACATAAAAGTCGGACTTTATCTTGAAATATTGATTGCATTTGTATTTTCACAAATTCTCTTTATGCTTTCGGGAACAACATTTGCACCGATGATTTCGGCAATTGTGTTGCCCGTTATGATGCAGACCGAGAGCTTTATATACCCGATTGCCGCATTTTTGCTGACAATTGCGGTTGTATTATTCCGCAGATTTCTTTTGAAAGTTAAAATAAGAGATAAAGAGGATTTTCAGTTGGTAAACCTGCATACAAAGAGCGATGTGATTGACACAGCCGTAAGAACAATCTGCGTTGCCGTTGTGGGATTTTTCGCAATTTGGTTGGGCTTTAAATTTACAATTGCACCGCCGTTGCTTGTGGCGTTTATGGAATTTTCCCGTCCGAAAAATAAGGCTCGCAACAAGCCGGTAAAGACGGTTTTGCTGATAACAGTTTGTGCATTTGTCGGAGCGGTTTCAAGATATGTGCTGAATATGACTCTCGGATTGCCGTTGACAGTTGCCGCATTGACAGCCACGGCGATAATGCTTGTAATTGTTTACTGCACAAAAATGTATATTCCGCCTGCCGGAGCATTGACAATTTTGAGTATGATTATTCCGAGTGAAAGCGTACTTTTGTACCCGTTGCAGATACTTGTCGGAACTGCGGTAATAATGCTGATTTCACGGCTTTTGTTTATGAAACGGCAAAATTAAAATAATCTTAATTTAGTTATATTATTCTATAGAGGAAATTAAATGGATATATTTATTACAATTTTAGTTACATTTTTTGCAGGAATGGGCGCAGGTCTCGGAACAGGTTTTGCAGGAATGAGTGCGGCGGCTGTAATAAGTCCGATGCTCATAACTTTTCTTAATATGGATCCGTATATGGCAGTCGGAATCGCACTTTCGTCCGATGTTTTGGCGAGTGCAGTTTCGGCTTATACATACCATAAAAATAAAAATCTCGATGTCAGAAACGGCTTGATTATGATGGCGAGTGTGCTTGCGTTTACGATTGTCGGCAGTTATGTTGCAAGCATTGTTCCATCAGCTACAATGGGCGGATTTTCCGTGTTTATGACATTTTTGCTCGGCATAAAATTTATCATTCGTCCCGTTATGACAACTAAAGAAGCTATGCTCGGTGTGTCGGCAAAAAAGAGGGCAATCCAGTCTGTAATCTGCGGAATGTTAATCGGCTTTATCTGCGGATTTATAGGTGCGGGCGGAGGAATGATGATGCTTTTGATTTTGACGACCGTGCTGAACTATGAATTGAAAACCGCTGTCGGCACAAGCGTATTCATTATGACATTCACCGCCCTGACAGGCGCAGCTTCGCACTTTATGATTGGTGGCACACCCGATTGGTTTGTGTTCATTCTCTGCATAGCGTTCACCCTTATATGGGCGAGAATTGCCGCCGTTTTTGCCAATAAAGCCAATCCCAAAACCCTAAACCGTGCCACAGGTATCGTCCTCGTGGTGTTAGGTGTTGTTATTATGGGATTTAAGCTTTTAGCAAAATAAAAATTGACAGTTTAAAATTTAAAATTCAGGTCGGACAATAGATTTGTAAAATGCAAAAATTTCTATTGCCCGATTTTTCAACGGTTATGTTGGGGCCAATCGAGTACGGCGAAACAAATGCTCGTTTTGAACAATATTCAGGGAAGTATGCTTTTTTACAATTGCATTATTATTTCGCAAAAATTTAAGGAGCTGCGAAGAACGAAGTCTTAAACTTCATTTCTTCACAGCTCCTTAAATTTGGTTCATCACGATTTTTTGTGGGATGGTGAACGGACAGAAGGAATAGAAAGATAGCGAATCAAGGTAAAGAAGAAGTCATCATCACGGTAACCGTAGCCGATTCGTTTAGCGACCTTGATCTTGTTGTTGAAGCCTTCGAGCTTGCTGGTGCTGATTGAGTAGATGGCATGGGCAGTTAAGCCGGGGAGCAGTTTTTCTTTTTGAACTGCAAACCAGGGGTGCAAAATGAATTTTTAGTTATTATAATTCATTAACGGAATTATAATCTTCCGACTTAATCTATCATTTGTGGAGTTATAATTATAATTTATTATAGCATACAATCGTTTGATAACGATAATAATTATAAATTTTTAGGTTTTGCACATGAGTTGCGAACTTTTATTGAACAAGGCAGATAGACACGCATAGGAGAATAATAATCGGTGTTTTTAGGTTTCATCAGATTCAAAATAAATCTAATGCCGTAAATACCCATTGCATATACGGGTGCGTTTACCGTAGTAAGCGGAGGGTTTGTATATCCCGAAAGCTCCGTGTTATCAAATCCCATAACAGAAATATCCTCAGGAATTTTGTAACCGTTTTCTTGCAGAGCTCTCATTGCACCGATTGCAATATGATCACTTGCCGCAAAAATAGCTGTGGGGAGATTCCCTTTGCTGATCATTTCTGACATCATTTTATAACCGGATGATGTTGAAAATTTGTCCTGTATAATAAACCCATCATATTTAATGTTTAGTTCATCGCAAATATCTGTGAAAGTGTTGAGTCGTTTATCAGGAAATATCGTTCCGTCCTCAAGCTGTTCAATGCCTCCGATAAAGCCAACTGTTCTATGACCTAAATCATATAGATATTTAATTGCATCGGACACTGCCTGACGAAAGTCAAGTGATACGGATGTGATTTCAATATTCTCAACGGTCATATCAAGAAAAACAATTTTATTATTCAATGAATGCAGTGATTTTATTTCTTGTTTACTAAACTTTCCGAGGCAGATTATGCCATCAACATCGCAGAGTACATTCTGATAGTCATTGTCTGTTTTAAATGTTCGTACAATACTTATATTATTTTTTGAACAGTAGTCCTCAATGCCTTGCCTCATTAAAAAGTAATAATTATCTTCAATTTCCTGTTTGGAAGAGAACCATTGCAGAATACCTATTCGGCATTTTGGCGTTGAAACTACTCTCTTTTTCTTAACATAATTAAGTTCTTTAGCTGCTGCAAATATTTTTTGCTTCGTTTCAAGCGAGGTGCTGAGGGTAGTGTCGTTATTAAGCACTCTTGAAACAGTAGCTACTGATACATTTGCCTTTTTGGCAACATCTCTGATTGTAGCCAATTGAATCACCTCACTACCATTATAGTGAAATATTACTAAAAAATCAAGTCGTGTTTAGTGAAAAACAGAGAAAGCAAAAATGTTTACCAAAAACTATTGACAGTTTACGAAACAAAACATATAATTTACTTAACACAAAAACAAAAGAAACATTATTATTAAATAATAACGAAATCTTTTGTGCAGGTTGTCACGGCGTTTCATTTAAAATTAAAAGGAGGAAAAATTATGAAACAGACATCATCACAACCAAGACTTGATGGCAAAATCCCAGGTAGAATCAAATACACCTTTGCTTTAGGTGCCCTCGGCAAAGATATGATTTATGGTATGATTGCCACATTCTCAATGATTTATTTCACAGACATCATCAAGGTCAACCCGGTATTTATCGGTGTAATGTTCTTTGTTGCAAAGTTATGGGATGCCTTTAATGATTTGTTTATGGGTATGATTGTTGATAACACACGCAGCAGATGGGGTAAATTTATTCCATGGCTTGTAATAGGTACTCTGGTTAATTCAATTGTATTTGTTGTTTTATTCACAGACTTCCACCTCGATGGCGTTGGACTTTGCGTATTTGCAACAGCAGCTTACATACTTTGGGGTATGACTTACACAATTATGGATATTCCTTATTGGTCAATTATACCTAACCTCACTTCAAATCCTGAGGAGAGAGAAAAAGTTTCGGTACTTCCGAGAATCTTTGCAAGTATTGGTCAGTCACTTGTTATTGCAGGCTTTGGTGTTCAAATTATTGAGGCTCTCGGCGGCGGCACAACAAATCAGGCAGGTTATCACAGATTTGCAATCATAATTGCAATTGTATTTATTCTTACAATCGGTATTACAGTAATCAATCTTCCGAAAAAGAGAGATGATTCTGTTCCGGAAAAGAAAGTTAAGTTTAAAGACATTTTCTCAATCATCGGCAAGAATGATCAACTTCGTTGGGCGGTAACTCTCATCTTCCTTTATAACATCGGCATTCAGTGTATTATGGGTGTTGCTACATATTATTTCAAATATGTTTGCGGCAACGCAGGAATGATGTCATCATTTATGATCAGTGCATCAATCGCAGAGGTTGTAGGTCTTATCGTATTTCCTAAGGTTACAAAATTTCTTTCAAGAAAAACTTCGTTCCTTCTTGCGTGTCTTTTACCTGCATTTGGTCTTGTAATGCTTTTGTTCGTAGGTATTTTTGCTCCGCACAATGTTGTGCTCACATCAATCTCAGGTGTTATTGTAAAACTTGGTACAGGTCTTGAACTTGGTTGTGCAACAGTATTCCTTGCAGATGTTGTTGATTACGGTGAATTTAAGCTTGGAACAAGAAATGAAGGCGTTGTATTCTCACTCCAGACACTTATCGTAAAATTTACAGCGGCTCTTACAGCACTTGGTATTGGTGCGGCACTTGGAAGCACACAGTATATTCCGGGACAGGAACAGTCATTTGCAACAGTCGCATCAATCAGCACACTTATGTGCATTGTTCCTGCAGTTTGTATGCTTATTGCTTATGTTGTTTACAGAAAGAAATATAAGCTCAATGACGGTATGATGAAGAAGGTTATCAACACAATCAGTGCAAGAAGAGAAGGCAAGATTGATATGACACAACAGCTTGATGAAAGCGGCAATACAGAGCCTTCTGTATTCCTTCCTACAGTTACGGAAAAGGCAGGTAAATAAAATGATTGATACTAAAACAGCAATTGAAAAAATTACAAACGGCGAATTTGATAATCTTTTCACTGATATATATATAGATTCATCAATGATTGATTATCAGAAAAAAAGATATGTTCATGCAATTGAGCAGTATGAAACAATTTTTTGCCCTGATAGAGTAGCAATATTCAGCGCTCCCGGCAGAAGTGAGGTTTGCGGTAATCATACAGATCACCAGCACGGAATGGTGCTTGCAACATCAATTAATCTTGATACTATTGCTGTGTCGGCCAAGAATAACAATGATGTTGTAAGATTTGTTTCTGACGGTTATGATATGATTACTCTCAATATAAATGACCTCGAAGTTAATAATGATGAGGCAGGCACAACGGTCAGCCTTATCAGAGGTGTTCTTCGTGGACTTAAGGATCATGGATACAAAATTGGTGGATTCAATGCTTATGCAACAAGTGATGTACTTGTTGGTGCAGGACTTTCATCGTCAGCAGCTTTTGAAGTAGTTGTCGGAACTATTATTTCCGGTTTATATAATGATATGAAAATAAATTCAGTTGAGATTGCTCAGATTTCTCAGTATGCTGAAAATGTATTTTTCAAAAAGCCGTGCGGACTTATGGATCAAATGGCTTGTTCAGTCGGAGGAATGGTTAACATTGACTTTAAAGATCCGACAAAGCCAATTGTTAAGAAAGTACCTACCGAATTTGAAAAATATGATTACAGTCTTTGTATTGTTGACACAAAGGGTGATCATGTTGATCTTACAGATGATTATGCTATGATTCCCTCGGAAATGAAAAAGGTTGCAAATTTTCTCGGAGAAGATTATCTGAGAGATTGTGATTCAAACGAATTTTATATTCGCCTTGACGAAATTCGTGAGGCTGTTGGCGACAGACCGGTACTTCGTGCAATTCATTTCTTTAATGAGGAGCATAACGTTAAAAATGCCGTTTCGTCACTTGAAAACGGTAAGTTTGTTGAATTCCTTGACGCAATCAGAAAATCCGGTAATTCATCGTTTAAGTATCTTCAGAATGTATATACAACAAGAGATATTCAACATCAGAACATCTCGGTAGCCCTTGCACTCAGCGAAAGCCTTCTTCGCAATTACGGCGTGTGCCGTGTTCACGGCGGTGGATTTGCAGGTACAATTCAGGCGTTTGTCAAAAATGATTTTGTAAGTAATTACAAAGAATTTATAAATAAAATTTTCGGAGAAAACTCATGCCATGTTCTCAAAGTGAGAAAATACGGCGGAATAAAAGTAATGTAATTATGTAGGTTTTGTTTTTATTAAGGAGGACAAAATGAAAATTCTTGTTTTAGGCGGTGCCGGATATATCGGTTCGCATACAGTTTACAGACTTATTGAAAGCGGTAATGAGGTTGTTGTATTCGATAACCTTGAAACAGGTCATATCGAGGCGGTTCATCCCAAAGCAAAATTTTATAAAGGTGATCTCAGAAACAGAAGTGAAATTGACAGCGTTTTTGATAAAGAAAAAGGTATTGATGCTGTAATTCATTTTGCAGCCAATTCACTTGTCGGTGAAAGTATGACCAACCCTCTCAAATATTATGACAATAACCTCAACGGCACAAAGGTTTTGCTTCAGTCAATGGTTGCTCACGGAATTGATAAGATTGTATTTTCATCAACAGCGGCAACATACGGTGAGCCTGAGAGAACTCCTATTCTTGAAACCGATCCGACAAATCCGACAAACTGCTACGGAGAAACAAAAAAATCCATGGAGAGAATGTTCTATTGGGTTGAAAAAGCACATGGTTTAAGATATGTTTCTCTCAGATATTTCAATGCATGCGGAGCACATATCAGCGGAAAAATCGGTGAGGCACATAATCCTGAAACCCACCTTATTCCGATTATTCTTCAAGCGGCACAGGGTACCCGTGACCACATAAGTATTTTTGGTACTGATTATCCCACATCTGACGGAACTTGTATTCGTGATTATATCCATGTCACTGACCTTGCACAGGCTCATATTCTTGCAGTTGAATATCTTATGAAGGGCGGTAAAAGTGATATATTCAATCTTGGCAACGGTGTAGGTTTTTCTGTTCGTGAGGTAATTGAAAAAGCAAAAGAGGTTACACAGAAAGACATTAAGGTTGTTGAAGAAAGCAGAAGAAGCGGCGATCCTGCTGTATTGATTGCATCAAGCGATAAGGCGAAAACTGTACTTGGCTGGAAACCTGAGTATGATGATCTGAAAACAATTATTAAAACAGCGTGGAAATGGCATTCAACACATCCCAATGGCTATAGTAAGTGAGGCGGTATTTATGAAGAACAGCGTTTACGGCTTAATATTAAGGCTTGTTTCATACGGAATCAACACAGGTCTTATTGAAAAAGAGGATATAATCTACACGCAAAATAGGCTTTTGTCGTTGTTCCATATGGATGAACCCGATGACAGTTGTACTTGCCTTACAGCAGATAACGAGGATACTCTTGAAGAAATTTTATCGGGACTTCTTGATTATGCATACGAAAAAGGAATCATTCCCGAAAATACAGTAACATATCGCGACTTATTTGATGTGAAGCTTATGGCTTCACTTGTTAAGCGACCGTCAGAAGTAATAAAGGAATTTTGGCAGAATTACAGCTTTTCTCCTAAACTTGCAACCGATAGCTACTATAAATTCAGCTGTGATACCGATTATATAAGAAGATATCGTATTAAGAAAGACTTAAAGTGGAAAACATCAACCGAATACGGTGATATTGATATCACTGTAAATCTTTCAAAGCCTGAAAAGGATCCGAAAGCTATTGCAGCGGCAAAACTTCAAAAACAGTCGGGCTATCCGAAATGTTTGCTTTGTAAGGAAAATGAAGGATATGCCGGAAGAGTAAATCATCCTGCAAGAGATAATCACAGAATTATTCCGCTCACCATTGACGGAGATAACTGGTTTATGCAATATTCTCCGTATGTTTATTACAATGAACATTGTATTGTATTTAACGGTGAGCATACCCCAATGGTAATCAATGATTCCACATTCAGAAAACTGTTTGATTTTATTTCACAGTTTCCGCATTATATAATAGGTTCAAATGCCGACTTGCCGATTGTAGGCGGTTCAATACTTACACATGAGCATTTTCAGGGTGGAAGATACAGCTTTGCACTTAATAGGGCAGAGGTTGAAAGAAAGTTTACGGTTAACGGCTTTGATGATGTAGAGTGCGGAATTGTAAAGTGGCCTATGTCAGTTGTAAGATTGACAGGCAAAAACAAGGACAGCATTATTTCATTATCTTCTCATATTCTAAAGAGCTGGAGAGCGTACACGGACGCAGATGTTGGCATTTTTGCCGAAACAGACGGTGAAATTCACAACACTATCACTCCGATTGCTTTTACAAAGGATGGAAAATTTGTTATTGACCTCGTTCTCAGAAACAATATTACAAGTGATGAGCATCCTCTGGGAGTATTTCATCCTCATGCGAATTTGCATCATATTAAAAAAGAAAATATCGGTCTTATTGAAGTTATGGGACTTGCAGTATTGCCCTCAAGGCTTAAAGATGAAATGGCTATTTTAAAGGATGCTATTCTTAATCACAAGGATGTAAGTGAAATTCCGAAAATCAGCAAACATTCCGAGTGGGTAAATGAATTTGTTCCGAAGTATGATGAAATCAATGAAAATAATATTGATTCAATAATTCAAAATGAGATAGGAAAGGTGTTTCTTAATGTTCTTTTGGATGCAGGTGTATTCAAAAGAACTCCTGAAGGACAAAAGGCTTTTGATAAATTTATAAAGACGCTGTAGTAAAGGAAGTGCTAAAATGTCAAAGGTAAGTGTAGTAAATTTTGAACCTACATCCAAAGGTGAAATCACTCATCTTTATACAATAGAAAATAACAGCGGTGCAAGCGTGACATTATGTGATTTAGGCGCAAGTGTCGTTTCGATAAAAGTCCCCGACAAAAACGGTAGTATTAGAGATGTAGTTCTCGGCTATGACCATATTGACGGTTATGAGTTTGACGGAACATACTTCGGCGCTACTGTCGGAAGATGCTGCGGACGAATTGCATACGGTAAGTTTACTCTTAACGAAGAAGATTATCAGCTCCCTGTAAACAATGGGAGTAACCATCTACACGGCGGATTTAACAGCTTTAGCCGCAAAGTGTGGCTTGCGGTAGTTGATGATAAAGTTCCAAATACAGTTCTATTTATGCTTGACAGTCCCGACGGTGATGAGGGCTATCCCGGAAATATGAAGGTCTTTGTACGCTACACCTTTGATGATGAAAATGTACTTACGATAAAATGGTCGGCAGTTTCCGACAAAGACACAATATGTAATCTGACCAATCATTCATATTTCAATCTTAACGGACATAAAAGCGGTAAAGTGACAGAAAATCACAAGCTGAAAATAAATGCAAATTTCTTCATACCGATAAATTCAAACCTCAATCCCACAGGAGAGATAACTCCCGTTAAGAATACATCGTTTGATTTTACCGAACCCAAGTTAATTGGAAATGGTATTGACAGAAAAAACGAGCAGATTGGTTTTGCAAACGGTATTGACCATATGTTTGTGCTGAATCATTCTGATGAAGAATTTGTGCTTGCGGCCGAAGCTGAGGGTATTGATAGCGGAATTACATTAAAATGCTATACTTCTCAAAAAGGTGTTCATGTATATACAGCAAATTATGTCGATGTTTTGTCCAATATGGGAAAGGATTCAGCAACATACGGAGAAAATTCAGCGTTTTGTCTTGAAACCCAAGGCTTTCCCGATGCTGTAAATCACAAGAATTTTCCTACGACAATATTAAAAGCAAACGAAAACTATACACAAACTACGAAATATATTTTTGGTATAAATAAATAAAATAAGCTAATTTCTAACTCCTTTAAAAATAAAATCTCTCTAAAATCAAGGACCGCCTATTTTCTTGGGTGGTCCTTGATTTTTAATCTATGAGGATGTTTCATGTTTTACAGTATTACACCGTCTTAAAAATATTCTGTTTTAGCGGTTATGTGCAATTCTGCCTGAAAATCACCCTGTTCTGTTTGCGCCGTAAAGCCGGGATATTCCTCTTGCACGGCTGTTCTTACAAACTGCATTTTTTAAATGCAAAAATAAAATTATTGATTCTGTATTGTCTAAAAATCCTTTGTTGCATACTGATAAGGCAGATAAGAAAAATCACGGCAAGGGAATTTCTATAGTAAAAAGTATTGCCAAGAAGTATGGGGGAGATGTAGTTATTTCGGAGAAGAATAATGAATTTATAGTTTCGGTAATTTTAGATAACCGAATTTTTACCAAAAACTCACTATTTTTACCTGATTAAAATCAAATATTCTAAAAAATGCTATCCTTTCTTTAAGGCGTTATGCCAAGAAAGCGGAATGCAGATACAAAATAATCAGTTAACGCATAAAATAGTTTGACTAATATACAATATTGTGTTAAAATTATACGAAAAAGGATAGCATTTTTGTTTTGTATTGAATTTTATGTTTTAGCCGTATTTGCGTTAATTCCGTTATTATACTTTGGCCTTGTGTTGCAGGAATTTGAAACTTTTATCATCAAAAAATTTAAATAAGGTTTAAAGCTAATAAGGTTTGAAGCTGCTTCCGTAAATAAGAATTATAGAGTGCAATTTTTGTCGATTTTTTTTACAGTTTTTGCACAATTGAAGTTTACAGTGCTGTTTTGAGATATGATTTAACAAAGTAAAAGGGAAAAGCAAGCCGTAATGTTTAATATAAATCAAAAATTAAGGAGAGTTGAATTTTGGAAAAAGGTAGAAATTTGCGTAGCGTTAATACTGACGGAGGGGTGAATTTGCAATTCAAACTTTTGTCGGCAATCGGAATTATCATTATAGTTTCCGGACATTGTTATCATGGCGGAATGGAACTTGCTTATAACTGGTTTCCGCCGTATTCGTATAATTTGGCACTGTTTGTATTTATATCGGGATATTTTTACAAAACCGATTATGAAGCAAATGTCGGAAAATACATATGGAAACGAACAAAGCGGCTTCTTATTCCTGCGTATCTGTGGAATATATTTTACGGTGGTATGGTTGCATTTCTCGGTTTGTTTGGATTTACTATAGGTGCAAAGCCTGATTTATACAATCTTTTTGTTATGCCGTTTGTTGACGGTGAGGCTTTTCAATATAACCTCGGTTCATGGTTTGTGTACCCGCTGTTTTTGGTTTGTATAATAAATGTGCTGTTCAGAAAATTTTTGAAACTGATTCATCTTGACAATGAATTTATAGTTTTGATAGTGTATCTCGCAATCGGAATGATAGGAATTAACACTGCAATAGAAAATCCGACTGCAATTAACGGTATAGTGAAGCTTCTTTTCAGAACAATGTTTTTTCTGCCGTGTTATGAATTCGGTCGCTTTTATAAAGCTGTGCTTGAAAAGAAAGACACTCTCAATAATGTTGCGTACTTTGCAATTATATTTGCTGTACAGCTGATACTTTTAACTTTTTGCAAAGATTTGGAGTACACTCCGTCGTCATTTACTAAATTTAACAACGGTTTTATAATTCCGTATATCTCGTCAATCACAGCAATTGCATTTTGGCTGAGAGTTTCAAGATTGCTTGTACCTGCCATAGGAAACAGCAAGCTTGTAAGGCTTATAGCTGACAACACATACGGAATTATGGTAAATCAGCTTGTAGGTTTTATGTGCCTAAAATTTGTATTCTACGGATTAAGCCGCATTACTTCAGGCTCATTGTTTGGTGACTTTAATGTTGCATCATTTAAATCAAGTATATGGTACTACTATCTCCCAAACGGTTTGCAACAGTGGGCTTTTGTATATCTTATATTTGGTCTGTTTGTACCAATATTAATTAGCATTATTTTAAATAAAATCTGTCATATTGCACACAGTTCTATTTTTAAAAAAGTATAGTTATTTTGAGAATAACGGGGATGCAGATTAATGAGAAAATAATTTCAATATTTCTATTAAATTGTAAATTCATAATGAAATACAGATACAAAAATCTGCCATAGGTAAGCCCACCCATAAGTCACTGAAATTGTACCAAAACAATAGATATTATGTTGTATTTGCTTTTTGTTTGTGATACAATTTAAAGCGAAAATAGCAACAGCCTTAATGATGTAGCAAGGATGATCGACCTTTCGGGTACAGAAGTTGCAAGCTATGTCTATGACGCTTGGGGCAACATAAAAGACACCCGAGGCGAGCCGACAATTCGAGAAATAAACCCGATTCGCTATCGTGGGTATGTTTATGATAACGAAACTTCACTCTATTATCTCCAAAGTCGCTACTACGATCCATTCACAGGCAGATTTTTAAATGCGGATATATATTGCGATACGAACACAGGTACTCCGCTAAGTACAAATATGTTTGCTTATTGTGAGAATAATGTGGTAATGAATATGGACTATAAAGGCTATAGCATAGGTATATCTAGTGGTTGGGTATCATTTGGTATTGATTTGATTATCGATGTGTTTGCAGCACCTGTTGCCTTAGCATACCATGCAATAAAAATTCCAGTAAAAACGTACCTCAAAAAATATGGAGTAAAAAAAGTTGCAAAGTATATAATAAAGAAAATAATATCAAAATGCAAAAAATTCTTATTAAATTTACTAGATTACTTAATAAGCTATTAATGAAAGTTATAAGAACCTCTACAAAATTAATTCGAGATGACATTATCAATAAAGGAATAGGAAAGATTTTGGGTGTTCTCAACAGTAAAAGAGTAAGTCAATTATATGATGCGGTTTGTATGTTTCTATCTACCGGGGCATTTATTGCGGGAGTTCTTGATATTGTTACTGATAAACATTTTGATGGTGTTATACGCATTTAGTAAGTATAAAAGAGGTTTAAAATATGGCAAACTTAATAGTTAATCTTAACAATTACAATGATAGCAAATGTGAAATTATTGTAAATGGTATCGATATATTTAAAAATCAAAAGTGTATTCCTATTACCAAAAGTGGGACATATAAAATCAATATTATTATTTACAACACTATGAAAATAAAAAATAAATTTCATTTTAATTTAAAAAACTTGCTTCCATATTTTCCTTATTTTTATAGAAAGGAGGTTGAAAGCGGAGGCAAGATTAATAATTACAGAATTACTTCATGGGACAATTATATCGACTTTATATCCTTTGATTTTAATGCTACTTTTGATGAAAATTTGATTGAAAGAGAAAATATTTTCCTGAATGTGAATTTTGATTTTATGGGAAAACAAAATTATATTGGTGGAAATGATTTCTATAATTACCCACAGGTATTATCAAATGATGAAATAGAAATAACTGACATTGAGCTTAATGAGAAAAAAATATTGAATAAAAGTAATTATAAAAGAAATCAGTTTTTATTGTGCGTAACACAGAGTCTATTCTTATTGTTTGTGGGAATTTTATCGTTTGTATTCATAGCAGATTGTGGTAACAACTTGTTTTATAGCGTTATTTCAATATTAGTTATAATGCATTCTGTTTATACATTCGTAAGAAATATAATCAAATTGTATAGATATATTTCTTAAAAGTTAATTTGTTTGCAAGAATAAAATATTTGAGTAAATCAATAAAATTAATCGAGTAGGAGGCTACCCATTAGTTGAGTAGCCGACCTCTCACACCAGCATGGAGTGAATAAAACGATACTTTCTTTTAAATCTTGAAAACAAAGGAAATATCGCAGAATTAGAAATAATCAATAACAATTACTTATTTAATATTTTTAGCATCTGAGCCAGTAGGCTCTTTTTTTATGCTCAAAAACAGTAGGCATGACTATGAACGAAACAATTAAGAATATGCTATATGCAGTTTCAATAACAACAATAATGATTATTTGACTATACTCAAAGATAAGCTGCAATATTATCAGTCAGGTGATTATCCAAGTATTGATATTGTTTATACCTGCGGTTGTTATTTTATTAATTTATTCCGAATTATCTTATACATCTCTTATCAGCTTTGCCTTTTCCTTTATTTTGATCTTTCTTGTAGTTATTCTTCCTGTGAAAAGCCTTGATAAAGATGATATAATAACAATTTATCAAATGTATAATCTTTCCGGCGGTCAAAACAAAGAACAGCCATAGCAAGAACTCTTGTAAATGATCCCAAGATTATACTTGCCGATGAACCCACCGGCACTTTAGATAGCAAAAATGCTTCATTAATTATGTATGTTTTTAAAGAATTTAATAATTCCGGCAAAACAATAATTTTGGTAACCCACGATAATGATGTTGCAAAAGTGTGCAAGAATAGTCTGTGAAAACTTACTCTCGGAATGCGTCAAAGACTAGGAATTGCTCAGGCAATTATGGAAAATCCCGATATTCTCATATTGGATGAGCCTATGAATGGGTTTTACAATGACGGAGTAAACTATATTAGAAAGCTGTTTCTTATCGCAGGATTTAAGAAGCTACCATAGGAGGAGTTGTGTTATGCCAAGAAAATATCTAAGTATTGAATATATCTGAATACTAAAAATAACTATCATATGGATTGCCATAGTATTACTCCGATATTGATTCTAAACGGCATTTTTATATATACTCTTTTACATTTTCACAGTATGTGATATAATTATCAAAAACTACACTTTGCTGAATAAAATCGGAGGTGTTTTATTTGCAGGAATCAAAGCACATTACTATAATATCAAGCGGAAGAAAAATTGTACTCAATACCGGCACAATTCTTTATGTTCTTATGACAAACAAGATAGTTGAAATACATGTTTCCGGAGGTAAGATTTATCCCACAAGAATGACACTTTCCGAGCTTGAAAAAGAACTCGGAGACGGATTCATAAAAGTTCACAGGGGTTGCATAGTATCTGCTATGGCAATACACAATATAATATTAACCTCAACAATGGAGAATCTTTGATATATACAATACGAAAGAAAAATCAGATTATTGAGCAGTTCTATTCAAAGCAAAAGAGCATTATCAGTAATTTCAGAAAAGAGGGGATTCCTACAACAGATGAGGATTACCGTAAGTATTACAGTAGTTTTGAGAATTTGCCCTTCGCATTTACTGATATTGAAATGGTTTTTAATGATGAAAGCCACGCAGTTGACTGGATTTTCAGATACGGAAATTCTGCACTTGCAAAGCTTGAAAAAATGTCTTTGGAGCAACTTTTAGGAAGTTCCTTTGGCAGTCTGTTTAGCAATATGGACTCAAAATGGCTACGCAGTTACGAGCGAGCAACGCTTTACGGTGAAATATTGGAAATAATTGATTACAGTCCTGAAATAGACACATATTTAAAAGTAATATGCTTTCCGACTTTTAAAGGTCACTGCGGATGCATTTTATTTGATATCGGCGAAATAAAATTTACCAAAAACAGCAGTGACGCAGAAAAAGCTCTGATGCTTTATTTTGGACAACTGCCTTATAAAAACGACTTAAAGTTATAAACAATATATTTAACATTTAAAAATAAGCCAAGCCGCATACCAACACATTTTTATGCATGTTTTACGCATGTAAACAAAAATGTCAAGGTATGCGGCTTGTTTTATGTTGTTTTAAGCCGTTTTAATGTCGTTTAGGGAATTACCTGTTGAATTTATTACAAAAAAGGCTTTACAATTTACTCAACATAAAAATTTGTCTCACAGAAAGGAGTCCTTTTTTACCGTTTTTCTATCAGCTTTACTATTGGTATAGGGTTGATGACTTACGGAGTAAAATTTGTTTCGATTGTGTTTGAATACAAAATTATACTTATTTTAAAGGAGATGTAATAACATGAAAAAACGATTAATTTCATTGATATTATCAATTACAATAGTCGGTTCTGTGTTTGCTTCATCATTTACAGTTACTGCAGTCGGCGGATGGCTAGATACAGCGAAGACTTTTGGAATGAATAAAGTGCTTGATCTTGGTTATCGCACCATTGCAAAAGCAACCAATATGGCTTTAAATGCAACGGGAGACGAGGATGTGCAAAAGGTTGCGTCAATAATCAACACGGTTCTTATGGGTAGCACCGGAAAAAAACTTGCGGAAATAACATCTTTGTGCAATGAGATTCTCAATGAGGTGCAAAGTATGCATGAAGACATGGAAGAGAGCTTTTCCGTTGTTGAAAAAATGCTTGGAGAGCAAGCAGCAAACACAGCCAGAAACAAGCAGGATGAAAAATGGAATTCTGATGTTATGAATGTGATTAACGAATATGAATCTGAGCCTGCACTGCAAGAATATTCGGAATATATGAAAGCTGCTGTTGATTATTCTAACGATAAAACTAATACCGAATATAAAGAAAAATATGAACAAGAAAAGAAAAAAATGATAGATTCATTTAGACTCATGTATCCCGGAGACATCAGTATGGATATTGCAGGTGATACCGATAAGCTTCAGGATTTGCTCTTTACAAGCACTAAAATTAACGATTCATTTATAAATATGATAAACAAGCTTAGTGCTAATTTTGTGAAAGGTCAAAATTCTTCGAATATTACCCTTGCAGAAACAGCTGCAATTGCGGCAAATGAGTATTTTCCGTTCAGTCATCAGCAATATCAATATGTACATACCGTAGTAGGTGAACAGCTAATGGAGCTTACTATGTGTATGCTTACAGCGTCTGAGTTTTTTGACCTTCAAGGCGAATATATTTTGAACAAATACGGTGCAGATTCCTCATATTATGTTGGCTATACGAATGTCATAAATCAATATTACAATATGATCACAGGCAACAAAAACAGCGTTGAAAACAGAATTAATGAAATGTTGGATGCGAAAATGGTCATTGATAAATACACTTCAAAATCCCTTAAGGATTATATGTCCACGGAGGACGCAGTTTCCGTTAATATGAAAATTGAAGGCTTTGAATCGGCACACCAATTTTGGATAGATACAGGTACTAGCGGTTCGCAATATAAATCAGTTGATAAAAAATACATTGATGAAAATGTAAAATTTAATCGTGTAATGGTTAATGACACGATTTATTATATAATTGATAAAGACCAATTCAGTGACAAGATGACATTATCGGCATCCGCATTGGAATATAAGTATGATATTCCCCGTACCGATGATCTCCATCTGCCGTCAACAGATTATTTAAATCTAATAAAAAATATATCTGACGGATCTAATAATTTTAAAGTATCGGATAAACAGACAGATGTGTATGACGATTTAATAGCAACCAACAGCTTTGCCTTGGCAGGTAATGTTCCTGAGAAGTATCTTAAAGGATATTTACCTGATGATGCAACGGGAGATTTAATGTTAATTACAAGTGAGTATACTTGCGATTGTGAGGTAAGTCCTTTTCATACAAAATACGCTACATATCAGGTGATTGATGCAAAATCCTCACACTCCACAGGTACTCTCAAAACGAAAGAAACAACCGCCCAGCAGCTTCAGCCACCTGGGGGAGATAACCAAAGATTTTCTGCTATTTTGACTCAGCAATCTGACACATATCAGCAAAATGTTAGTTTAGAAGCAAATGGTTCCGGAATTAAATCGGCACAATTAGTAACTACAGATGACGCTGAAAACGAAATAACAATAAACCCAAATGAAACCAAAAAAGTTGAATCGGGAAAAAATCTTGCTATCAATATAAATTTAGATGATGCTTTTACGGTCTCATCAATTAAATGTGTAAGAGATAATGATTTATTCAGTTCATCCGGAACATCGGAGTCATACATTATTGGAAGTGCAGATGAATTTAGTACATTAAATCCAAATGAGGATGGTTCTTATACTATTAATTACTCCGCACCGTATTCCGATGCAAAAATAATTATTGAAACGGAAGAAAAACACTGTATTTACGATGAAAACGGATTCTGCATAAATTGTGGTGGCTATCAGCCTGCAACACTAAACGATAACGGAGTTTATGAAATCAGCAATGCAGGTCAGCTTTACTGGTTTGCTTCACTTGTAAACGGCGACAGCACTTATGCTGATTTTGGCAGCCAGAATACTTCAGCAAATGCAGTGCTCGTTAAAGATATTGTTGTAAATGACGGAGATATAAACAAGCTTACAGATGCGCAATCAGATTCCTTGAGAAAATGGAATCCGATAGGTAATTATGACAATTCTTTCACAGGTAAGTTTGACGGTGGGCATCACACAATAAGCGGTATTTATATTAATAACCCGAATGCCGATAATATTGGATTATTCGGCTATACCCGAGGCGGAGCAGACATATATAATGTAGGAATTCTCAATAGCTATATATACGGCAAAAACTGCGTAGGCGGTATTTTAGGAAGAAACAACAATACCGGTGTTACCGTACAGAAATGTTTCAGCGAAGCTGCAGTAATAGGTGATGAAAATGTCGGAGGCATCGTAGGCTCTACCTACGGCGGAAAAATTTTGAATTGTTATAATGCCGGCTTCTGTAAAAGGCTCAAAGTATGTTGCTTCAATCAGAGGCAGAAACACATATGGTGGAACAGACAGCGGCGCAATAAACAACTGCTTTAATGTTGGTGAAGTTAGCGGAACTGAATCAAGCAATGTAGGCGGAATCAGAGGCGATGGCAACGGCACAATAAGCAACTGCTATTGTATCAGCAATCAGCTTACAGATACGGCGGCAACAACAAAAACATCTGATCAGTTTGCAAGCGGCGAGGTAGCTTATCTTCTGAATAAGTCGGTAACAGACGGAAGTCAGATTTGGTATCAGAACATTGATAACGGTGGAATAATTAATGTTTATCCGAAGTTTAACGGTGGAACGGTTTATTATCTTGAATATAAGAATACCTATTCAAATACTTATTCCGAAGCACCAAAAGAGCCTGACAAGTTTGACAAGGACGATGACGGAAATTTATTAATTAAGTCATATGATGATCTTATATACCTTTCATACCTTGTAAGAAACGAATATGATGTGTATGGTTCACAAAATTACATTCTTACAAACAATATTAAAGTAGAATATAATTGTTTATGGACTGATGGAATTGGCTCTATTGCCGAAAATAAACCGTTCAACGGTACTTTTGACGGCAGAGGATATTGCATTATGGGCCTTAATGTTAAATCTCAGGACAACGGTGGATTATTTGAGATAATAGGTGAGAACGGATGTGTAAAAAACTTATTTGTGCTTGATTGCGACTTTAGTGTTTCTTCAAATAAAGCAGGCGGAATAGCAACAATAAATAACGGTACAATAGACCACTGCGTAAGCGGCATAAATTCATTTTTGACAGGTACTGTAAATCTGCCTAACATAACCATAGATTCGTCTGAGTTGAATTCAATTATTAAAGGTGATGTCTGCGGAGGTATTGCAGGCGAAAACAATGGCACAATAATAGGTTGCAGAAACGCTTCGGTTTTGTACGGTACGCAGTGTGGCGGTATCGCAGCGGTTAACACAGGTAAAATTTACGGTTGTGCCAATAACGGCAAAATCGGGGATTCCGACACCACTGTTTCCGGTGGCCTTGCAGCTAAAAACGGCGGAATAATTGAAAGCTCATACAATTCGGGTAAAGTAAATGCAAAGTCTGATAATGCAACGGGTTCTGTTGCAGGAATAAACGGCTGCGATGAATATAAGCCGTCGGTTTCAAATGTATTTTATCTGAACGAAAAGGGACTTAAAGCTGTAGGCTCAGATTCAACAATAACACCTGATGAATCAAATATCGGAATACCAAACAATGCTGATTTTAAGGACAGCAGTTTTGTAGATAAGCTAAACAGTGTAACCGATGACTCAGTCACTTGGTTGCAGAACAATCTTCTCAACAAAGGTTACCCGACAATAAAATGCAGTTTTCTCAACTTAAAAGTTAAGTCAGCCGGAAATAACATAACCGTAAAGGGAAATATGCACAGAGATTTGAATATAAAATACGATGTTTGCAAAGAAAGTGACAGCGTATATAAGTTTTTGTCATCTTCATGCGGTGATAACAAAATCTTAAAAGCATACTCACTAACACTTTCAGATAAAGACGGTAATTTTATTCCTGCAGAACTGTGGTGTCAGGGAAATTTAGAAATTTCTGTTCCGGTTGAAAGCAAAAATGTTCAGCTTGAAGGAATCGGTTCAGACGGTAATGTTATCTATTGCAAGCCTGACAGTATTGAAAACGGAAATGCAGTATTTACTGTTTCTGCACCCATGTCATTTGCTATTGTTGATCTTAATAAAATAAATAACAGCGACAGCAATATTGATAACAGCAATATATTAAATGACAACACTCCTATTCAAACGGGTTCAATGATGTTAAACACAGCAATTTTAATAGCTTTTTGTTCACTCGCATCTATTTTGATTTTTAGAAGAAGGAATAAAATTGGATAAAGAAAAAAACAAATCAAAGAAAAAACCAGTGATTATAATAATCGGATTGATTATTCTTGCAGTTATGATTGTCGGCGGAGTTGTTGTATATAACAACTTCTTCGACAAACCACAGACAGATTCAAACGGTGTTGTCGGAAAAATCTCAGATAATTGGGATATAGGCAACAAAAGTGAAACCTCGCCGACAAATGTAGGTATTCAGATTCCGGGCTACGGTACTGCCGAAATGAAGGAGGGGGATGAGAACCTTCATTTGAGCATTGGAAATCCCAAATCAAACGAATGCGGATTTTATGCTACCTTAAAGCTTGATGACGGAACTGTACTTTATGAATCAGAGCTGATTAAACCCGGTTTTGGTTTGACAGAAGTACTTCTCTCTCAAACCCTTAAAAAAGGTAAATATACAGCAATGGTTTGTTATGACTGCGTTTCTCTTGATGAGAAACATACTCCATTAAATTCAGCCGAATCAGAATTTTTATTAATTGTTAAGTGATTGGCAATTATATTCAATCGGTTTGATTTATAAAATATTTCTAAGAAAGGGATGTCTATTATGAAAACAAAAAAGATTATTTCGGTTTTGTTGGCGGGTGCACTTGCAGCAACAGCTGCGATATCCGTCTCGGCTGCTGAATTAACCGACAACAACCCTGACGGAAGCACAGAGGTTACTGCAAGGATAGAGGGAGGAGAACCTGGTGCGGTAAGCTACATCATTACAATTCCTGACTCTGTAACATTCGGAAATCTTACACAGCCTGAAAGTGAAGTTGACAGTTATAAATACTGCAATTTCCAGGTTGAAGCAACTAAAATTGATATTAAAACAACACAGACAGTTTCAGTCTTTGTAAAGGACGGTTCCGAAAAAGCAGACGGCGAGTTCTATCTTACACAGAAGGATGTTGAGAGTCCGTTTAGCTTGAATTACGATATGTATGAGCGTTCAGTTAATGATGAAAATATCAACAACTATACACCAATGAACAAAAGCGGTGACAGCAGTGAGTACGGTTATCATCTTTGCACATTTACTGCGGGAACTCAGGGACAGGCACAAGATGTTACGCTTGCACTTAATCAGAAAGCACTTTATGGTCAGGACCTTAATACTATCGCAGGCGATTACAGTGGAAACTTAGTATTCCACAGTGCATTGCGCACTCTCTGATAAATTTCGCTGTAATAAGCAGATATTATGAAACACAAAAGGTTTAACGAGTGCTTGTTCTTAATCTTTGTTACGGTGTGTTCAATGCTTTTTATGACCTCTTTGAATGCTTTTGCCGCTCATACCGACGGAAGCACAGAAGTTATTGCACACATCGAAAAAGCTTCGGATGAAACAACGCAGAGCGTCACAGACAGTACTGACAGTCCTGCCAAAGATGATGAAAACATTATTTCAACTGGAAAATCAGTGTCCTTTTATGTTATTATCTTTTCGCTATTGCTGATTGTTTCGGTGCTTGTCATATATTTTTGCAGAAAAAATGACAGGTGTAATAATATTCACGACTGTGAATATTAATTATGTGGCAGTTCAACTGAACTGCCACTCAGACTCAAAAAACTCGAAACCCGGTTATATCGGATTTCGAGTTTTTAAATTTTTTCCCTCATCACGGAAAAATTTGGAATAATCAAAAGTAAATATTGAAAAAAAGCATAGGAAGCTCCAAAATTGTAGTTGAAGAGACAAACAATGGAGGAGAGAAACCTATGCTCTATTTTGATGATATCAAAGTCGAATTTGAAAGTCAAGAATTTAAAGGAACACATATAGGAATCAGCCCTAATAAAGATAAAAGCGTATTGTTTCTGCAGAGCGTAAGGTCTACGCAGTCAGTCCGGTGTCTTTATTGCGGGCGGTAGCGATGGACAAAATGGTTTCAGGCGGCGAAAGAAAGTGAGATTCCCGCATTGGTACGGCTTGCAGTTCAAAAAGAAAAACGGCTCCACGGCTTAGCTGCCCATGCCATCTACTCAATCAGCACCGGCAAGCTCGAAGGCTTCAACAACAAGATCAGGGTCGCTAAACGAATCGGCTACGGTTACCGTGACAATGACTTCTTCTTCACCTTGATTCGCTATCTTTCTATTCCGTCTATCCGTTCACCATCCCACAAAAAATCGTGATGAACATAAAAACACCGACAAGCAGTAACTAAACTTGTCGGTGTTTTTGTATTTTTAGTAATAAATTTTATATACTCATTCATTAAGGGTAACTTGACCGTTTTCAGAAACTGAGTATGCGGTACTCCAATTATGAGTTCCCTTTTGAATTTGTGATTTTTCCAAATACTTTACTTTGCGGTCTGTCGTATCTATATACAAATTATGAAGTCCGCCTCGGAAAAAGTCGCAGTCGGGAATAGGAATAGTATCAATAATATTGCCGTTGGTGGACATTACAAAAACTTTGTAATTATCCGATGAAACCTTTTCGTTATCCCAGTTAGTAAGATAGAGGTAGTCGGTATCTCTTATTATAAGTTGTGAATTTTCGGGACTGTCTGCAATTTTAACGCTTGAATCGCTATCAATTGTATAGCAATATAAAGCGTTTGATTCAAGATAATAGATTTTTCCGTTTGCAACAGTGTAATCATCGGGCATGTCCATCAACTTTTTAGTTTTTAAAGTATTGATGTCGAGCTGATTAATATATCCTGCCCAATTTTCATAGTTCTTATCTTCCGAATACGAATTTGAAAAGTATAAATAATCACCTGAACCGATTAAGCTGTGAATGCCTGCCGCAAGTTCGTTGCTTTCAAAAATTTTTTTAACTTCAGTAGGCTTATCAATGTTTATAGCGAGCAGTTGTGCGCTTTTGTCTGTGTTTAACGACCAAAACGCATAACCTTTATGTACAGCAAAAACAGTAATACTGTTCAAATCAGATACACTGATTAATTTTGCAACTTCTTCTCTTGTACTTGCATCTTTGCTTATTTTGTAGAGTGAAACTGATTTTGCATCCTTACTGCTCTTTCCAAGCAAATAGATGCTGTCGTTGTAATATGAAAAACCTTTGTCGTAATAATATTTATCCTGAGGGAAAAATGCGTTACAATCGCTTTCTCCATCGTCAACATTAGTTATATGATCGCAGTCAGGTTTGTTACAAGCTATTACAGTAGTGTTAGCGGCGTTATCATGAAAGTAGAGTGTATTTAGATAGAACATATAATCTCCTGATTCATTTGAAGCGCTCATACCTGCTCGTGATAAATTAAACGGTTGATCATCTACGCCAATCTTAAATGAAGTATCGTTAAGTGTAGTATTTTCCCCTGAATTAGAATTGTTGTTTGAAGAACTGCTATTGTTACTTGAAGCATTATTGCTTGAATTACTGTCAGTACTTTCCGAAGCAGAAGAACCTTGCGAGGGCGTATTAGCCGAGCTGCATGCAACAAATGATATGGATAATAAAAATATCAATATTGATAAAGTAAGTCTTTTCATAGATTACCTCCTTAGTAATGTAGTTTAAACTTTCTTTATTGCTTATACTTATTGTAGTTTAATATTTTGCTTATTGCAATACAATTTGCTAAAAAATACAAATGTTTTTTAAAATATATATCACTGTTGGCGGTTTTTGCTTTTTGTAATTCATCTATTTATGCCATAAACATTATAATTATCAAAACTTGTGTATAATTTAACAAAACATAGCAATATGCACAAAATTTACCGCGAAAATTTGTAGTGTAGAATTAGGATATTTATTGCTAAAAAAGATAACATAAGATATAATATAGTTAAAATATAAACATTAACTATATATAAATGCAGTAAGTAAATGGTGTATTTGCGACAAAAATCATATCTGCAAATGTTATACATCATAAAAACAGAAAACAGTTACTTCTAAATTTAATGTGTTTTTTAAGTTAAGTAACCGTTATATACTCAAACTCCTTATAAGACGGAATTGTTTTAAACCAATGAGAATTTTACGCTATGGAAATTAAGAGAGTACTGATTAACAAAAAAATAATTATATCGTTTTTTGTATTACTTGCAGTTTGCATAGGTTTTTACATAAATGATCAATACAGAAATGCCGAATACAATGGTGTTCAACTCAGTGCGGTTTGTTCGGAAGAAAAAAATCTGATGTCCGAAATCCGTGACTTGCCTGCAGATCAAATTGAAGATAAGATTTCACGACAGTATGAGTATGTCAGTGTGATTGAGCAACTTTTATCTTTTAACGAAAGCAAAAAAGACGATTACGATATGTATGTCGAGGTTTGGCAGGATCAGGAAAAAGAAATTCGCAATCAATATCCTGAAATTGCGTCTGAGTTTGATAAGCATAAGGAGAGCTATAACGCTCAGGAACTGACAAACAAAGATTATGCTCTCAATAATATTGTCAAAAGAGCTGAGTATGTAAACGGATATTCCGATTATATTAAGAGCGTAGAAAGCAAGGCTCAGCAGATGAATTCGATAAGCATTTTCTCTCAGGACAATTCACTTTCTTCTCAAAATATACAATTGACTGCGGAGGCTTATAAACCGCTTGAAAATCTGTCGCTTAAAGTAGGAAGCGATTTTTCCGTTACAACAGTATTGAACTATGACTTGATTCATTACATAATACTTGCACTGAATATAATTGTTGTTCTTTCCTTTGTTGAAGAACGAAAACGAGGCTTTTGGAGCATGGTGTATGCAACACCAAACGGAAGATTTAACCTTGCTGTAAAACGGTGCGGAATACTTGCAATCAGCACAACAATACTTTGTTTCATTATGTATTTTGCCCTGTTTGTGACTTCTTTTTCAATATACGGCGGAGTATCGGATTTGTTCAGAAATGTACAGTCTATAGAGATGTTTCAAAATTTTGTATCCCCGATGAGCGAAATACAATTTCTGATTGTATATGTTCTGATAAATGTTCTTGCACAATTAGTGCCCGTGTATATGATGCTGTTCATCGTTGCGATAATGCAAAACACAAATCTTGCATTCGGCGTGTGCGGAATAATATTTGCGGCAGAATTTCTTTTATATACTTTTTTACCGTCACAAAGCAATTTGGCAATTTTAAAGTATATGAATTTGTTTACATTCATCAATCCGACAGAAGCAATTGTAAAGTATTACAACATCAACTCTTTTGTCATACTTGTGAACCTGTTTTCTTTGTTAATTATTTCCGCAATAATATTCACGCTCTTGTTTGCAATTTTTTCAATTATCGGTGCAGGCAAGAAATATCCTAATAAAACTCCGGGCAAAATTGAAAGTACCTTACTGCGATTTTCTTCAAAAATTCGCACAGTATATTGGAAATGCGTTGAAAAACTCGGCGCTACAGGTACTGAGTTGTACAAAATACTCTTCATGCAAAAAGGCATAATAGTTTTGCTTGCTTTTGTTCTTGCGCTGTTTAATTCATTGAATTTAAGAACACTTAATATCAGCGAAAAAGATAGCATAGTTAACGAGTTTTATGAAACTCACAGCGGTGAACTTAATGACGATGTTTACAAATATGTGGCAGATATTGAAAATGAGATTAATGCTGTTGATGAAGAACTTGCCAATGCGTATGAGGATTACAACAACGGAAAAATTTCCGAAGATAAATATTACAATGTCAGACAAAAATACGATGCGTATGACAGTAAGCGTGAAGCATTGAAGATTATAAATGAAAGAATTTCATATGTTGAAGATGCGAAAAAGAACGGGGAAGATGCTTGGCTTGTAAATCCCAACGGATTTGAATATTTGCTCGGCAGCAGCGGATATGACAGACAACAAAATTTCGCTCTGCTATCGGTTTTCTGCATCATAATTATAATGTCAGGAGTTTTCTCATTTGAAAAAAGACATCTCGTTTCAGATTTGTTAAACTCAACAAGTGGCGGAAGAAAAAAACTGCTCAGAAAGAAAATCCTCTGTGTTTCATTGATTGCGACAATTGTGTGGATTTGTACATCTGTGTTTGAATTTATCGAAGTCTGCTCAAAATATACGCTGTCAGAAATTACGGCACCTGTAAAAGGTCTGGAGTTTTTGAACGGCTTGCCTTTTAATTGCAGCATATTGATGTTTATGATTTTTGTGTACGCAGTGCGGTTGTTGTTGATTTTGGCGATTACATATGTTGTTTGTCTTGTATCGGCAAAAACAAAGTTTGAAGTCAGCATAGTTGTTGCATCTGCTGTTATAATTATTCCGTCACTTATCTATGTGGCAGGAGTTCAGATTTTTGCATATTTTTCTGCAACTGTTCCTGTAGCATTGATGAAACTTGTTGTGGAATCAAGTGGATTTACATTTCTAATTCCAATAGCTTTAATGCTGATAATGGGATTTGTTGCGGTGAAAATCACGAAATACAGTATGTGCAGAAAAGGCGGTGATTAAATGACTCTTGAAATGAAAAATCTTACGAAAAATTACGGTAATTACTGTGCTCTCGATAGCTTCAGTATTACTCTGACAGATGGCATTTACGGCTTGCTGGGGGCAAACGGTGCGGGTAAAAGCACGCTTATGAGTTTGATTACCGACAATGTTCAGAGAACATCGGGAGACATCCTTTGTGACGGCAAAGAAATTTTGAAATTAGGTAAAAAGTTCAGACAAAAGATTGGATTTATGCCACAGCAACAGGGCTATTACGAAAATATGTCCGCACGAGCTTTTATACTTTATATGGCATCACTCAAAGGTATTAACAAAAAAGAAGCTAAAATGCAGACTGACAAGCTTTTAAAAACAGTTAATCTTGAAAAAGTTAGCCATAAGAAAATCGGTGAATTTTCGGGAGGTATGAAACAGCGTGTCCTCCTTGCGCAGGCTATGCTCGGCAATCCTGAGATTCTTTTGCTTGATGAACCTACCGCCGGTCTTGACCCGAAAGAGAGAATCCGTATCCGCAATTTTATAAGTGAAATTGCAGAAGACAAAATTGTACTCATTTCTACCCATGTAGTGTCCGATATTGAGTTTATTGCCAAGGAGATTATACTTCTAAATCAAGGAAAACTCGTGTCGCATGATACCTGCAAAAATCTCGTAAATGAAATTGCAAATAAGGTAGTTGAGGTGGAAATTGAAAAAGAGAAATTAAAATATTTTCAGGATAATTATCGAGTTTCAAATCTCTGTCATAATGATGATAAAATCGTAGTAAGATTAGTCACAGATAATCCCCCTGAAAATCATAAAATAACAATTGCAAACCCAACCCTTGAAGATTTGTACCTCTATATTTTTGAACAAGGAATGTGATATTAAAATTATTACCGACAAGTAATGGTGTTCTATGCTAATATTTGTCGGTATTTTTATGCCCTCTTTACATGAAATTGTAAGGATAAAACGGAATTTAGATACAAAATAATCAGTTAACGCATAAAATAGCAATAAAATAGTTTGACTAATATATAATATTGTGTTAAAATTATGCGAAAAGGAGGGTGACAGCTCTATGGAGCAATATATGCCGATAGTGTGGATAGGCTTTGCAATATTCATGTTGCTTTGCGAAGGCTTTACAACGCAGCTTGTATCAATATGGTTCGTTCTCGGCTCGGTTTGCGCCGCAATAACAACTATATTCACAAGCGACATAACAATCCAGTCGGCTGTGTTCCTTGTTGTGTCACTTGTTTCGCTTATCGTGACACGACCGCTTGTAAAACGCTTTAAAAAGCGTAACAAGACAACGGGAACAAACGCAGACCGCCACATCGGTCAAGTCGGGTTTATGCTCACAGATTTAACCGATATTGACAAAACAGCACAGGCAAAAGTTGGTGCAGAAACTTGGACTGTAAAGTCTGACAAAGCACCGCTTTTAAAAGGAACAAAAATTAAGGTTCTTGCAATCGAGGGCGTAAAGCTCATAGTAGAACCCGTAACAGAATGAGAGGTAAATAATGGCAGCACTTATTATTTTAGGTATCGTCCTTTTAATTTTGCTTATAGTAATTGTAAGCAATGTCAAGGTAGTCCCGCAGGCACACGCATATGTAATTGAAAGACTCGGAACATATCATGTAACATGGTCAACAGGCTTGCATGTAAAAATTCCGTTCATCGACAAAATTTCAAAAAAGGTTTCATTAAAAGAGCAAGTAATCGACTTTCCTACACGCATGGAGTGAATAAAACAATACCTTCTTTTAAATCTTAAAAAGTAAGTGTATATCAGAAAATTGAAGATAATCAATAACAATTACTTATTTAATATTTTTAACATCTGAGCCATAGGGCTCTTTTTTTTATGCCTAAAATTCTTGTAAACCAATTTTCGTGTTGCAAGAATGGGTGACAAAAACGGTGGACTTCGCAAGCTTCATGCTCAACCAAGCTCCTTAATATCTCCGACCTTCAGATCAGCTATATCACGAATGTCGGCGCAGGACAGGGGCTTCTCAAGGTCGGCAGTTCTCCTGTGCCGTTTGTCAACAAGTTCCCCACAATACCGAGCTTTACAAGCTGATGACGACTAAGTTTGGAGAGGTATAAAATGCCGAAATTGCGTTGTTCATGTCGTATCGTGAGAGGTTAGCAAAAATAATCGTGTTGATTAGTGCGAAAACTCAAATAAATTTCATTGATTTTTACACGAATATCTGCTATACTATGGTCAGTACCTTTAAGGAGGACTGCTTATGTATAGAAA
>ENA-UPXC01001676-UPXC01001676.1-human-gut-metagenome-genome-assembly--contig:-NODE-1676-length-29874-cov-4.580058_pt1 | contig 29874 bp, 14 predicted proteins | sample MGYA00250047_ERZ773371 | MGnify/ENA primary metagenome ERZ773371 (study PRJEB29103, sample SAMN06111975) | human gut metagenome | biome: human gut; feature: ankylosing spondylitis patient; material... | reverse complement strand
ACAAACTTTTGGTTAAACGTACTTACAGACCTACAGGGCCTAGTGTTCAAGATACCTTTATTGCTTATGTCGATAATAGTTTAAAAGGCTTCCCTGATGCCATTCAAAGCGTATCCCTGATACCATAGTACATCTTTGCATAGCCCATCAGATACACCACTCAATCAAATACGTTGGCAGTAAACACCAGAAGGAGTTTCTCAAAGAATTGAAACGGGGCTATGAGGCTGGCAATAAGGATGCAGCAAAAACAGAACGGCTTAATCCGGATGAGAAATGAGGCGAAAAATGCCCAATCGTTATCAAATCATGACAAGATAACTAGGAGAGGTTTACTAAATATTTCCAGCTTACACCGGATATACACCGCATGATTTATACCATAAATACGGTTGAAGATTATCACTGCCAAATACGGAAAGTAACCAAAACAAGGGGTATTCCCTAACGACACCACACTTGAAAAGCTTGTTTACCTAGCTTATCACAACCGACGAAAGAAATGAACCATGCCATTAGCCAATTGGGGATCTATTGCGCAACAACTGGCGATAAAGTTTGAAAATAGATTTAATTTGTTGTAACTTTACGCTCGTCGAGAGTGCTACACCCCTTGAAGCTAGACGTTCCCCGACCGATGAGTCTGAAAAACAGAACATGCCCCAGTTTACTTTACACACCCAAACGATATTATCTCCCAAATATAAAAACAAAGCCAATCATCCTTCCTCCTCTTCTTCAATAATTACTTCCTTACGAGCCATTTTCTGATAAAGAGACGGAGTGATCCCAACATTCCTTTTAAAGGATACCACAAAATTGGTTACAGACTTGAAGCCAACATCCTCGGCAATAGCTTGAATAGTAAGGCTTCCATATTTTTCCGTATTCAGAAGTCTCTTACTAGCTTCACGAATGCGGTATTCATTTATAAAAGTTCTGAAATTCTTATTGTACGTATCATTAATTACCCATGAAACATACTTCGTATTTGAATTAACAAGTTTTGCCAACTGATTCAAGCTAAAATCCGGATTGAATACATAGGTACCATCCTCCATCACCTTAAGAATATCTTCTAATAACTTTTCAGTATGTTCAGTACTCAATGCAGGAGACAATTTCTTATCACCCATGTTCTCCATCTCTTTGGTATCCATCGCGTGTACCTCCTTACTTTCTCTCGCTTCTTCCACTTGCCGGCACTTTTTCAGCAGTTCCACTACCGACAGATATTTCTTTTGCATCTGCTTGTACTTCTCATCCGAGTCGATCAATTCACTATTCCGGTTAAAGAGAGTATGATATGCACGTTGCAGCATTTTATTCTGCCGAACAATGAAGAAGATCAATACCAAAACAATACAAAAGCAGACAGATACGACAATAATAATCCAACGCTGAAGATTTATCCGATCGCTCAACTTACCGATATATGTATTATTTTGTTGTTCTTCATATCGCACCAATTTGTTCTTTACCTTATTATACTCCCTTTGATTGATGGAATCAGAAAAAGAAATATATAAAGCCTGATAATGGTTCGCCAAAACACTATCCGAATTTAACCCATATAATTGGGACAACAATTTATAACATTCCGCCATTTGCATGGTATATCCTTTTCGTGCGGCAATCTCCTCGCTTTTCCTCAGACACTCTATTGCCAGCATGATTTCCCCCTTTTCCCTATATACATTACTCAGTTCCCTATATTCGGCAGCCACGAAACGCTCATCCAAGACTCGCTGACAGGCATACTCCAAGGCTTGCTTATGAAAATAAATCGCTCCGGAATAGTTTTCCTCTGTCTGTGCAATAAGTGCTTGATTGATCAAATTATAAAATGTATGCATCTCTATATCCTTAACAGGGAGTTTGATAAGCTTCTGATGACACTCTTTCGCCTTGTCCGGCTGTAACATATAACAATAGGTACTGATCATATTGGTGAGAAATTTCACTTGCATATCAAAATCATTGTTAGCCACACAACGATTATATCCTTTGTCGTAATAGAGCAATGCTGTCTCATAATCTTTGAAGAGCATGTAAATATTGCCAATATTTCCCAAGCAACGGTCATACAAAGCTTCATTCTTCGCCCTTTCGGAAGCCTCCAAGCCGAGTATATAATAATCAAGCGCCTGAATATACTGCTCTTCAATCTGGCAAATATTCCCTGCCGAACTGAATCCTCGGGCAAAAAGATTCGGATCGTTTAAAGGCTCTTTTTTATAAATAGGAACCAGCTTACTATAATTATCCAATGCCTCAATCCAGTTACTATCACGGTAACAGGCTTCTCCTTTTTGGAACCATACTTGGGCGGGACTTATATCTGCATCGACTCCCATTCCCCAAATTTGTACATTCAATGAAAGAGCTAAAAGTATAAGAAATAGTTTCACTGACATCTTTTTAATCTGTTTTCTGCAAATATAACCATTAATTCAGGATATAAAACAGCATTTTACTTTCAAAAACAACACCTTATTCAAGAATCGGTTGATTTTCCATTTTCAAATATTGCAGGTATCCGCTACATTTGCTTTCGGATTAACAACTAATCAGTTCCACAATGAAAAGCTATCTCAAGATCTTTATTCTATCAGTTGTCTTTTTAAGCAGCCACCAATCAATAGGGGCAATACCAGCTTATCCGTATCCCGTCACCATCACACAACCGGATGGAAGTAGCATCACTTTACGTCAGCATGGAGATGAATTTATGAACTACGTCACAACGGAAGACGGATATACAGTCATAAAAAACAAGAAGGGCTTTTATGTATATGCACAAGAAGGGAACGGATCTCTGATACCTTCAAACTACACAGCCAGAGACGAACTTCAACGTTCGCCAACGGAAAAGAGCTTCCTGAATGGGATAAGTAAATACATACATCCACCTTTCACCCATATTTCAAAAGAAGCAGCGAATAAGGCCTATACACGGAACGGGCTGTTACAAAAAGATGTCGACTTCGATTACAGCAAATTCAAAGGGCTAATCATATTAGTCGAATTCTCGGACAGAAAGTTTGAGCATGAAGATGCAAAAGACAGATTTACGGCTATGGTGAATCAAAGAAACTACACTGACAACGGAAGCACCGGTAGTGTCAACGATTACTTCTACGATAACTCCATGGGAAAGTTCAGCCCCACTTTCAATGTAGTAGGTCCGGTAGGCATCAACTATAGACAGACGGATGCCCGGCAAACGGAAAATGCCCATCAACTTGCTCAAGCAGCCTGCATAGCAGCCGATGAATTGGTGAATTATAAAGACTACGACTTAAACGGGGACAATCAGGTTGATATGATCTACTTCATTTTTGCCGGAGCAGGCTCGAACTTCGCAGGAAACAATACGAATTATGTATGGCCTCATGCCTCATCACTGCCATCCAACTTCACATTAGATAACGTCACTTTCGGCAGATATGCCTGTTCGGTCGAACTAAACGGCCTTGAAGGGTCGCATGTGCAAGACGGAATAGGTACAATAGTCCACGAGTTCAGCCATGTGTTGGGATTAAAAGACTATTACGATACCGACTATAGCAGTTCGGGAGGTGAAAGCGAACACCCCAATACCTGGTCGGTCATGGCATCGGGCAGCTATTTCAATAAAAGCAAAACTCCCTGTGGCTATTCACTGTATGAACGGTATGCACTGGGATGGGCAACTCCCCGTATTATAAACGAAAAAGGTACGTATACATTGACCGCCTTGAATAGTTCGAATGAAGGATTTCGCATTAATACGCCCATCAAGGAAGAGTTCTTCCTTTTGGAAAACCGGCAACAAAGCAGATGGGACGAGTATCTACCAGGGCATGGGATGTTAGTATTCCGGGTAGATTCCACCAATATAGATGCTTGGACATCGAACAAAATCAATATCGACCCTAAACATATGTATTATGAAATGTTGAGGGCACAGAAAGCCGTCCAAGGAAATTATGTCATCAATACAGGAGGAGACCCTTTCCCGGGAACCGGGAATGTTACTTCACTGACAAACCAAAGTTCACCTTCCATTTCGTCCTGGAGCGGGCTACAAACAGAAGTCATCCTTACGGATATCAGCGAATCAAGCGAAGGAGTTATACAGTTCAAGACGCAAACAGACATGCTCCAAACCTTGACCGAAGACTTTGAAGAGATGGATGTTACAAGCGGAAATGCCCGAAATATACAAGGTAAATTCAGTAAATGGGATTTCTCGAAAGCATTGGTACAAGCTCCCGGAACAGATAAAGCTAACGGAACAAAATCAATCGGCATATATAAAGGAGGAGAAATCAAAACTACCACTCCCGCAGAAAACAACATTCATTCCGTATCCTTCCAAGTATGGAATCCGACAAACGTGACCACTACCCTGAGACTTTATTACTCCACAAACAACGGTGTGTCATGGGTCCCGGCAACAAGCTCATCGGGCTCAGTATTAATGAATATAGCCTCGGGGGAGAGCCAAAATGTACTTTTCAATATCCAAAGCGGACAACCTACGGTCTACAAGATAAATATGACAGCCGGAAGTTCTTCCGTGGATGATATGAATTACATAGACGACTTTACTTTAAAATACAAAAGTGATAATCCACCTCAATCGATCATCTATACTGAAGATAATACAGAGGAGAGACTACAAGTCACCTTGAACGGAAGACATCTTACCGTCATAAGCCGCATCAATACAAATAGCAACGAACCCATCGTGAAGCTCTTTACAAGTAACGGAACATTGATCGACAGCCGGAAGCCCATAAACGGACTATCAGAATTCGATCTTCCACAAAAGGGACTTTATATCCTGCAACAAGGCAAAATAAGTCGGAAAGTTATCTATTAAATAGCTTTGCGGACATATAAAGAACTAATTAATATTGAAAGATTTTCAATACGACAGATAAAGAGGTCTGCTGCCGTTCATTGGGAATCTTACTGGGTATTGACCAATCTGACCTCACCAATCGTTATATGAAACAAAGTACTACTATGTGGAAACTACTTTTATGGGTATGCATGCTGTTTCCAACTTATGTGGCAGCCCAAAGTCAAACGGTGGCAAAGAGTATCGCAACTCCTGAACTGCCTTCTATAAAAAGGTTGGTGCCTATCAGAACGAACGACTTGAGACCTACCTCTCAAATAGAAAAAGCTGACAGGCACTCTGCCAAAACCATCGAACAGGGAACATTAACAATGAACGACCTGTTAGGAGCTTGGATTGCGCAATATCCTTCCTTAGTGCCCAACCAACTACCCGATGCAGGCAACTCAGTCACCATAACTAAAGTTGATGACAACACCATCCTGCTCAAGAACTTCTGGGACACAGGTGTCGATTTGAAGGCCAAAGTCGACTTCTCGCAAAATACGATAGCTATCCCTTACCAGAAAGCATTTACCCATAAGACTTATGGCGATTGTGACATCCGCTGGGTTACCGTTGTCGAAAAGCAGATTCAGGGAAGTAAAACGAAAGACATCATGGGAACAATCTCAAAAGACGGAATCGAATTTACAGACTCTTGGGGAATATTTGTGACCGCAGGAGAAAATGCAAACGGAATTTTCGGTGTATACCACGATTGCACCTTGATCAGAGGGAATGCCACCATGAGCTGCGATGAACGTGACAACAGCCACATTGAATACCCGGTATTGCTGACACAGAAATCAGACAACTTGCTGTCTGTACTAAATTTTGCCGACCACGGTAAGTCTATCGAAGTCATACTTAATGAAGACCAGTCCTTCTCAATAGCTTCACAACTGGCTTTCAGAAACAATTCCAACGAAGATTATTATACCTATGCCGTTGATTGGAATGCCGGAACCACCGGTGTCTTCATCTACGGAAATGGAGACGATCACACCTTAAACTGGGGTCCCTGGACGATCCAATCAGAGAAATATTACATCGGCAATCACATCAATGGTAAAATTACCACCGACATCACCATCAAATATCCCAAATTGCCGGTCGACACATTCGAAGGGGAAGGTACCGAAAGTAACCCTTATTTGATCAAAGGTAAAGATGAACTCGTATTGCTTGCCTACAGAGTAAATAATGATAAAGAACTGATTTATGGCAGTGCTAATAAACACACTAAATCTTATCTGGGTAAATATTTCAAACTGGCCAACGACATCGATTTGGAGGATTTCAGACTCGACCCTATCGGAAATGCTTGGTCGCAATGCTTTGCCGGAACCTTTGACGGAGACGGAAAGACGATCACCGGATTGAATCAGTCGATTAACAGCGGCATAGCCGGCCTGTTCGGTCGTGTAGATACAGCAGGTATCATCAAGAATCTCAGATTAGAAAAAGCCGATATCAAATCCTATGTTAAATGGACGGGGAGCATTGCCGGCTGGTGTCTGGGCAGTATCCAAAACTGTCAGGTATCGGGTACCGTACAGAATCAAGCCCAGTCGGTAACAGGAGGTATTGCCGGCAGAGCCACTAATATAAGTAATTGTAACTTCTCAGGAACGGTTATCGGTTTGGAAGGTTGTGTAGGAGGAATCGCCGGACAGATAGACGGTGAACTCAGTAATTCCTTCTCCGATGCCACAGTTATAGCCGCCTCCAACTCCGCCAGCATCGAATCCTGCGGAGGTCTCGTTGGCGCCCTGTACCTGGAACAAGCTTCAGTAACCAACTGCTACTTCGCTGGGACAGCGACCGTCGTTGGAGGTACACTATACTTAGGTGGCATCGTGGGCGATTGTTACAAAGGAAACATCAGTCAATGTTATAATGTAGGCACAGTAGCAGGTATCGGGTTGCAAGGTTCCACGGGAGGTATTACCGGTTATCTGATCGGAAACATAACCAATTGTTACAACAGCGGATATGTCAGCCAACCAGCTGGCAAAGCGGTAGGTGGTATCACCGGAGGCATCAATGACAACCGAAACATCATGACCGGGGAACTCGTAGCGCACTCCACCATCCGCAATTGCTATACAGTTGGCACGGTAGTAGCAGAAACCGCCGGATACAAACCCGAAACAGAGACACGTGAAACGATCGGAGCTATACAGCAAACGGCAGCACCCGTGATCGAGAATGTATATTATGACAAACAAATGATCGATTTCGGTTCCCAGAAATATGGTATGCTCACCCGGCAACTAACTTCCGCCTCAGGTCCCGAAGGATTCCCTGAAAGTGCATGGATATTTGCCGAAGGCTTCTACCCACGTTTGAAAGGCCTGGAAACAGGTGCCATTGCAGACTTGAGCGTATCGGCCATCTTATTGGATGAAACCACTCCTGACAATGTATATAAAGTGACCAAAGACTTCACCTTGAAATTAGGTGGTGAAAGCACCGCTGGATTCTATCTGGACGCTGGAAACGGACAGGGCCAGTTGTACAGCAAAGGGCATGCTGCATCCTTACAAGACGCAACAACCGTCCACCTCACCGGAAACGGAAAAGACACCTTATTTATAGCCAATGGCAAATATACAAGATCGTATATCCTTACCATTACTTCTACTAGCGATTTTGAAGGAGAAGGAACCAAAGCAAACCCATTCCTCATCAAAACCAAAGCCGACCTGATAAAACTGTCCGAACTCACCAGCCCGGAAGTGAAACAGGCTTACCGGGATACTTATTTCAAGATGACCAATGACATCGATCTCGAATACGATGAAGCATTCAAAGGCATCAACGTCGATCCAAAAGATTCCAACCACCAGTTCTACGGGCATTTTGACGGAGGCGGATTCACTCTCCACCGGATGAAACTAACAGGGGTAATATGGAAAACAACTCCGGAAGATTCGGAAGACGGCTGGGGTGTACCGGATAATTCTAACAGTAATCCATTCCTCGGATTTATCGGACGGCTCGGAAATGGAGGGTCACTCAGCAATCTGAACATAGCCAGCGATTGCACATTTGAATACTGGGCACTATCAGGTGCTTTCGTCGGTTCAAACTACGGAGGATTGATAGAAAACTGTAAGAACTATGCCGACATAACAGCTTATAGCGGAACTATCGGTGCGATTTGCGGCACAAATTCCCAATTGGGTGAAGGAACCGTCCGCAACTGTTATAATGCCGGAACCATCAGAGCCGGTTATAATTGCGCAGCCGGTATCATAGGAACCAATGCCGGAACTGTAGAAAATTGCCAGAATGACGGAACCATTATCGTAGAAAAACTATCGGCTTTCATGCCGACCGCTGCACGTACCGTAGCCGGTGGCATTGTCGGAACAATGAATGCTTATGGCAAAATTGCCCTCCAGAATAACGTAAACACCGGGACAATACAAGCCGAGAAGCGTGTAGGAGGTATCTGCGGTTATGTCAGCATGTCCGGTTCGAACGGAGATGTAACGATAGCCAATAACATCAATTACGGTACAATCATTACGGAGGACGTAGCTTCCCGCGGAGCATTCAGCGGAGAATTCAGTGCATCCTGCCAGTACGTACTCGACAATAATTATTATGACGGACAATTGCTCCCCTATGGCGGCTCAAACAACACCCGTTTTGAAGGGATCAACAGTGTAGCAACTTCCATCCTGACAAAAGGCGAACTTAGCAACTTCCCGGCTGAAATCTGGGAAATGAACGAAAACCGCTACCCGATACTGAAACTATTCGCCAACGAGGAGAAAGCTCGAGACGCTTCACAAATCATCGTACAAATCGCAACGGGCGAGAATGCAGGCAATCTGCAATCGGACATCACTTTACATGCTCCGGAAGGCTTTAGTTGGTCATTGAAACAAGGGAGTGCCTTTACGCTTGACGGATCGACGGTAAAAGTACCCGAATCGGTTGAGAAAGTAACTTACGACACTCTGATCGCCACTTCAGCCCATTTGACCAAGGCCATTATCCTGACCAAACTTCCGGCTGTTCCATTAGAAGGAATGGGTACGGCTGAAGCTCCTTACCTCATAAAGAGTGCCGAGGACTGGAATGCACTGGCGGAATATATACCGGTGACTTATCAAAACATGGAGGGTAAACATATCCGTCTTGCCAACGACATCGACTTCAAAGATAAGGCATTCACCCCGATGGCAGGGGATGGCATTACCGCTTTCGAAGGTAGCATGGACGGAAATGAGAAGTCGCTGAATAATATCAGCTTCAAAGATGACACCCAAGGTTATCTCGGTGTTTTTGGCCGTATCGGGGCAAAAGGCATGGTTTCAGACTTAACCATCGGTGAAGGTAGTATCTCTTCCACCAAAGCGCATGTAGGCGGATTGGCAGGTGAAGTAGCAGGCACGCTGAACAACTGCGTCAACCGGGCTAACGTATCGACCACCAGCAATTATGCTACCGGAATCGCTGCCATCGTAAAAACATCTGGAAAGTTGACCGGCTGTATCAATTATGGTGAGATCAACGCGCAGACCGGATATGCCGCTGGTATAGCCGCTGAAAGCGAAGCCGGTGTTTCTTTCGAAGCCTGTGGAAATGAAGGTAACATCGAAGGAACAACTACTTTGGGCGGAATTGTAGCCAAAGCGAATGCCGTATCCTGTTATGAATGCTATAATAAAGGAACTATCACCGCAAGCAAAGCCACGGCCGGAGGCATCATCGGTACGACAACGGGAAAAGAAGATATCCGTCTGACCGGCTGTTTCAATACAGCAGATATATCGGCAACGAACAATGCAGCCGGAATCATAGGAGCTTCAAGTAGCACATTATGTACCATCGATAATTGCCATAATGCAGGTAATATCACCACCAACGCCACCGGAAGTTCAGCCGGTACGGCCGGTATCATCGGAGTGGTAGCCCCCGCATCCATCATCAGCAATTGTTATAATACCGGTAACATCACAGCCGAAAAATGTGCCAACGTAGGAGGCATCACCGGATTCGCAGGCGCAGCTAAAGAAGAGACCCGCATTCAGATAAAGCAGTGTTATAACGAAGGCACAATCTCCGCATTGGCCAACAATGGAGGAGGCATATGCGGCAACATGACCAACTTTATGACTATAGAGAATTGTTACAACACGGGAAGCGTAGAAGGCACTACCTATATCGGAGGTATCTCATCCAATCTCGGAGGAGCCAACAGCATTATCAGCAACAGTTGGAACGCCGGAGCGGTAACTGCCCAGAAAAATGCGGCAGGCGGACTGTTCGGAACGGGTAATTATCCGGCTACGATCACCGGTTGCTCCAACATGGGGACGATCTCCAGTACGGGCGATGATGAGAAAACGTCCTGTCAGGTAGGAGGATTGGCCGGAATGTCGAAAGCAAGCTTCGTCAACTGCTACAATAGCGGCAGAATAGATGGAAAGAGCCAGATAGGCGGTTTAGTAGGACAAGCATTCAACGGCAGCATTAACCAAACGACCGGAGTCATCACTTACGGTACTTGTTTCGACCACTGCTACAATTCGGGTGAAGTGACCCGCCTCGATACATTATCCGGTAATTTTGTAGGAGACGTGAATGGAAAGACGTGGCAATACAATCTTGCCGAAGAAGTGTATGCCCTGAACGAACAATCCATGGCAATCGATTCTATCGGCACTCTGATAAGCAATGCCGAAATGGGGAAACTGGATCTGGGAACAGGTTGGCTGAACGGAGACGATTACACCTATCCGATGCTTGAAGGCAGCGTCAATGATTTCGCAAAGATATCCGCAGCGGTTGTCGTTCTTACCGATGAAGATACTCCGTCCAATGTGACACAAGATTTCTTTGTCGGAACTCCCGAGGGCATAGTTTGGAACAGTAGTTCCGAAGCAATCACGATAGATGGAAATAAAATCAGCGTAAAACCCGGCAAGCTCGAAGAGATCATCCTGACGGCAACCATCGGTGATCTCTATAAAGATATCAATCTCAAGCTGAATACGCCTACCGGCATTGAAACTACTGCCGACGGGAAAGTCGTTATCAAAAAGGAATATTACACCGTATCGGGAATCAAATTGATAAAAGAACAGCCGGAACGTGGCAACATCTATATCGTAGTGAGGACTTATGATGACGGGACCACTGAAAATGTAAAAGAAAGATATTGATACCTTCCCGGACACAATACCGGAATGAATGATAAAGAAAAGGCTGTTTGAAAAGCCTCGATACTTTCAAATCACCCTTACTTCAATGCAGTGTAGCAGAGTAAGGGTGATTTCACATCAACGCCTCACCCCTCTTCCTCTTCTTCATCTGCAATCTCCTTACGCGCCATTTTCTGGTAAAGAGACGGAGTAATGCCGACATTCTTCTTAAAAGCAACCACAAAATTAGCTACGGATTTGAATCCTATCCCTTCCGCGATAGCCTGAATGGTAAAGCTACCATATTTCTCCGCATTCAACAACCGCTTGCTGGCCTCACGGATGCGGTATTCATTCAAGAAAGTCCTGAAGTTCTTATTGTAGGTTTCATTAATGACCCATGAAACATATTTGGTATTCGAATTCACTAACTTTGCCAACTGATTCAAGCCGAAATCAGGATCAAAGATGTATGTTTCATCTTCCATCACTTTGAGAACATCCTCCAGCAACTTTTCAGTAAGTTCCGAACTCAGTGCAAGCGGCAGTTTTTTGTCCACCGATTCCTCTTCTACCTCTTTTGCCTGAGTCGCGGGAACCGAAGGCGGAAAGTCCTCCCTGTATTTCTTAAACTGTTCCGCCAACATACGATATTTCTGTTGCATCTGCCTGTACATCTCGTCCGAATCGATCAGTTCACTGTTCCTATTGAATAAGGTATGATAGGCTCGTTGCAATTTCTTGTTTTGGCGGAAAATAAAGATTATCAGAATCAAAACGATAAAAAAGCAGATAGTAACAAACACGATTATCCATCGCTGCATATTTATTTGTCCGCTCAACTTCCCGATAATGGAACTATTCTGCTGTTCCTCATATTTCACAAGCTTATTCTTCACCTTATTATATTCCTGTTGATTGACCGAATCGGTAAACGAAACATAAAGAATGCGGTAATGACTTGCCAAACTACTATCCTGTTTCAGACTATAAAGTTCCGACAACAGTTTATAGCACTCGATCTTCTGTAACGTATATCCATACCTTCCGGCCACTTCCTCCCCCTTTTTCAAACAGTCGATCGCTTGAGCCAGTTCCCCTTTTTCCCGGTAGGTATTGCTTAACTCCCTGTATGCGGCCACAACAAAACGTTTATCCAAAACATTTCGGTCGGCATACTCCAACGCCTGCCTATGAAAATAGACCGCACCCGCATAGTTTTTCTCTGCCTGGGCAATGATGGCTTGATTATAAAGATTATGAAAGGTCTGCATTTTCATATCTTTCATGGGAAGCTTCATTAGTTTCTGGAAATATTCTTTTGCCTTGTCCGGCTGGTGCATGTAGCAATAGGTGCTGATCATGTTGGTCAGAAACGTAACCTGCCGATCAAAATCTTTCGCGGTCACACAACGATCATATCCTTTGTTGTAATAGAGCAATGCCGTATCATAATCGTTAAAGGCCAAATAAATGTTACCGATATTTCCCAAGCAACGGTTATACACGCCATCGTCCCGCGCTCTTTCGGATGCTTGCAAACCCAAAATATAAAAATCGAGCGCCTGGATATACCGTTCTTTGACCTGGCAGATATTCCCGGCAGAACAGAATCCCTTGGCAAAAAGTCCGGGATCAATTTCAGGGTGTTGTTTGTACAGAGGAATCAATTTTTCAAAATAGTCCAATGCTTCCATCCAATTACTATCCTTGAGACACGCTTCCCCTTTCTGCATTAATATCTGTGCTGAACTGACCTCGGTTTCTGCTTCCATAGCCCACAACGGAATGTTCGGTAGAAGGAGCAATATTATAAAAAACAGTTTTATCGGCATCATTTACCCCGGTTTTTTCGCAAATATAGTCATTTATTCCATACAATGCCGTCTCAATCACCACCCAAAAAGATATCTTCGAAAATACGCCCCCCTTGAATGCAAAAGTGGCGGCTCCCTTATTCAGAGAACCGCCACCTGCGTTACTTATCTATCGATTAAATTAAAGAGCGCCTACTTCTTTCAAGGCAGCGTTAGTCTTGCGAACAGCAGCAGCACTTGCTTTGAACTTAGCCATTTCTTCTTCGTTCAACGGAAGCTCAACGATCTTTTCGATGCCGTTCTTACCTAAAATCACAGGAACTCCACAGCAGATATCGCTTTCTCCGTATTCACCTTCAAGAGCTACAGAGCAAGGAATCATCTTCTTTTGGTTGTGGATGATAGATTCGACTACAAACGCTCCTGCCGCACCCGGTGCATACCATGCGGAAGTACCCAGCAATTTAGTCAACGTAGCACCACCTACCATGGTAGCGGCAGCCACTTCGTTCAGTTTCTCTTCTGAAAGGAAATTGCTTACAGGCAGACCTTTGTATGTAGCAAAACGAGTCAAAGGAATCATAGTCGTATCACCGTGACCACCGATAACCATACCTTCTACTTCGTTAGCGTTGCATCCCAAAGCCTGAGACAAGAAATATTTGAAACGTGAGCTATCCAAAGCACCACCCATACCGATGATACGGTTTTTCGGCAACCCCAAAGCCTTCAATGACAAATAAGTCATTGTATCCATCGGGTTAGAGATAACTACGATAATTGCGTTAGGAGAATATTTCAAAACGTTTTCGGCTACGGATTTTACGATACCGGCATTCACACCGATCAGTTCTTCGCGAGTCATACCCGGTTTGCGAGGAATACCTGAAGTGATAACAACAACGTCAGAGTTTGCAGTCTGAGCATAATCATTGGTGCAACCTACAAGGGTAGTGTCAAATCCCAACAGTTGAGCTGTCTGCATCATATCCATTGCTTTACCTTCGGAAACACCTTCCTTAACGTCAAGCATTACTACTTCGTCTGCTACTTCATTGAAAGCGAGTACATTTGCACATGTAGCACCTACGTTACCTGCGCCTACTACGGTTACTTTTGACATAATATCTATTTTTTAAAAGTTGATAATTAGTTTCATCTTTTGTGTGGACAAAAGTACAACGATAATCGTTATTAAAGAAATATTTCCGCAATAATTTTAGTTAAAGGCAACCTTCCTTTCGGGGGATCGAACAAAGCGGGAAGATTAAAAAGCGACCCCGACAGGAGAAAAATCTTCGCGTCCTCTATGCGCTATCTGCCGAAATGATTACTTTTGCAGCAATTATTCATGAGCATACGCCTAAAGCGACAGCTTTTGACACGCCCTCATGAAAGATGGATCGGTATGAATTGAAGTACGAATTATCATCTAAACTATAAAATATGAATAAGAAAACCCTGCTTATAGTCGCCGTATCGGTACTGGTGATAGCACTTGTCGGGCTCACCTATCTGTTGTTCAACGAGAAGCAAAGCAATCGTGAACTTGTCGAAGAGTTTGCTTTGGAAAAGGAGGATTTGGAAAATGAATACACCCGTTTCGCCCAACAATATGATGAACTAAAACTGACTGTTTCCAACGACTCACTGTCCGTCTTGCTGGAGCAGGAACAGATAAAGACACAACGATTGCTCGAAGAACTTCGCACGGTGAAAAGCAGCAATGCCACCGAAATACGCCGGTTAAAAAAAGAGCTGGCATCGTTGCGCAAGATCATGATAGGTTACATCAACCAGATAGATTCACTGAACAAACTGACCAACCAGCAAAAACAGGTAATAGCCGAAGTAACCAAGAAGTATAACGATGCTTCGCGCCAGATAAGCAACCTGTCGGAAGAAAAGAAAAACCTGAATAAAAAGGTAACGCTGGCTGCACAACTGGATGCCACGAACATCTGGATAGAGCCGAAGAACAAGCGTGATAAAAAAGCGAAGAAGATAAAAGACGTGGTCAAATTCGCCATAGGTTTCACCATCGTCAAGAATATCACGGCAGAAACCGGTGAGCGTACACTCTACATTAACATATATAAGCCGAACAACGAGGTATTGACCAAAAATGCCGCCAACACATTTGAATACGAGAACCGGACACTTCCCTACTCCATCAAGAAGTATATAGAATATAACGGGGAAGAGCAACCTATCACCGTATATTGGAATGTCGAAGAATATCTATCGGCAGGCAACTACCGGGTAGACATCTTCGCTGACGGAACGCTGATCGGTTCGCAACGGTTCACCATGGAGTAAGCTGAAGGAAACAAGATTCCCCCTACCATCACATAGAAAGGTCGCTACAATCTTCTTATAGCGGCCTTTTTTAGTACAATGTTGCTTTATTGCCTTTAAAGCGCTGTTTCATTACCGTTGCAGCATCACTGTATTATCTTTGCAGCATCACTGTATTATCTTTGCAGCACCACTGCATTACCGTTGCAGCATTACTGTATTACCTTTGCAGTGCCACTGCATTACTGTTGCAGCATCACTGCATTACCTTTGCAGTGCCATTGCATTACGGTTGCGGCAGAACGCCTTGCCCGGACAAAGCCGGGATAATTACCGTTGTAGCACAACTGCTGCCCCCATCTACCGGCTAGAAAAGACAGCCTCATCAGCGCAAAATAAAATCTTCTCCCGGAGAATAATGAGTATTTTTGCAAAAGACAGTGAAATTTTCCAAGGAAATAGTTCTGTTTTCCCGGTATTCTCTCCTAAACAAGAAGTCCCGTCTAATATTTACTCAAAAAAAGCTTAAATCATTTTGCAGATTCATTGAAAGCCTCTACTTTTGTTTCGTTGTTTATGCAATTATCTAGATTCGACTTGACAGGAAAAAGCAGAAGAGACACCATAAACAACGCCAGTCTATTTTAGATTGTAAAAAAAGAAGTATCACCTTTATAATACGCAAGATGCAATGAAAAAAGTATTCATTCTGACAATTCTGCTAAGTGCTGCGTTTTCATCAAAAGCACAGAACGTTCTCAGCTTAGATAGTTGCCGTGCATTAGCCTTGGCAAACAACAAGGAGTTGCTCATCAGCAATGAGAAAATAAATGCAGCGCATTATCAGCGTAAAGCTGCCTTCACCAACTATCTGCCCAACATCTCGGCAACCGGTGCCTACATGCGTAACCAAAAAGAGTTTTCATTGCTGAATGATGCACAAAAAGGGGCGCTATCCGGTTTGGGGAACAGCATCAGCGGTCCGCTGCAACAGGCAGGACAAGTGATAGCACAGATACATCCCGAATTGGCTCCGCTCATCTCACAACTAGGAGGCGAACTTGTCCCCACACTCAACGGAGTGGGTGAATCATTGGTAGACGCTTTCCGCACAGACACGAGGAATGTCTATGCCGGTGCCATCACCCTGACCCAACCTTTGTATATGGGAGGCAAAATCCGGGCTTACAACAAAATAACCAGATATGCCGAAGAACTGGCACGGCAACAACACCACTCCGGTATGCAGGAAGTCATCCTAAGCACAGACCAGGCTTACTGGCAGGTTATCTCACTGGTCAATAAAAAGAAATTGGCTGAGGGATACTTGGAACTGCTTCAAAAGCTGGACAGCGATGTGGAGAAGATGATAGCAGAAGGAGTGGCAACGAAAGCAGACGGGCTATCCGTACGAGTAAAAGTAAACGAAGCAGAGATGACGCTGACCAAAGTAGAGGACGGCCTGAGCCTTTCCCGAATGTTGCTTTGCCAGCTATGCGGGCTCGACCTCGGTACACCGATTGTACTGGCAGATGAACAGATGGAGAACCTTCCTTTAGCAGAGACGAACACGCAGTTCGATATAAATACGGCATATGCCAATCGGCCCGAAATACATAGTTTGGAACTGGCGACGCAAATCTACAAACAAAAGGTGAACGTAACACGTGCCGAACACCTACCGTCCGTAGCATTAATGGGAAATTACATGGTGACCAATCCTTCCGTATTCAACAGCTTCGAAAATAAGTTCAAAGGGATGTGGAATGTGGGAGTAATGGTACAATTACCCATATGGCATTGGGGAGAAGGAATGTATAAAGTAAAAGCTGCAAAAGCAGAAGCCCGCATCGCCCAATATCAATTGCAGGATGCCAAAGAAAAAATAGAATTGCAAGTCAACCAAGCAGCCTTCAAAGTACACGAGGCAACCAAAAAGCTGACTATGGCAGAAAAGAACCAAGAGAAAGCGAATGAGAACCTGCGCTACGCCACCCTCGGGTTCGAGGAAGGAGTCATTGCCACCAGCAATGTATTGGAAGCCCAGACCGCATGGCTCTCGGCACAATCGGAAAAGATAGATGCCCAAATCGATGTCAAACTGACGGAAATCTATCTGAAGAAATCACTGGGAACGCTTAGCGAAGGAAGAAGGGAGAACTAAGAATTATAATCGTAATAACAATATAAAATCATAAAAATAAGATGAGCGCACAAAAATCACAGAACAGCAATATGCTGCTTGCATTTCTCACCCTGACGGGAGTGATCGCACTGGTTGCAGTGGTTGGTTTCTTCATGCTACGCAAAGGACCCGAGATTATTCAGGGACAAGCCGAAGTGGACGAATATCGCGTATCGAGCAAAGTACCGGGACGTATCCTCGAATTCCGCGTGAAGGAGGGACAGACTGTCCAAAAAGGGGATACGCTAGCATTGCTTGAAGCACCGGACATTGCCGCAAAAATGGAACAAGCACGGGCTGCTGAGGCTGCCGCACAGGCACAGAACGAAAAAGCAATCAAAGGAGCCCGTCAGGAACAAATACAAGCTGCCTACGAAATGTGGCAAAAAGCACAAGCTGCCGTTGAGATTGCCGAAAAATCATATAAAAGGGTGAAAAACCTGTTCGACCAAGGAGTAATGCCCGCACAAAAGCTGGATGAAGTGACTGCACAACGTAATGCAGCCATTGCCACCGAAAAAGCAGCCAAAGCGCAATATACCATGGCCAAGAACGGAGCCGAACGTGAAGACAAACTGGCAGCAGCCGCTTTGGTGGACCGAGCCAAAGGCGCGGTTGCTGAGGTAGAATCCTACTTGAAGGAAACTTTCCTCATTGCACAGGCCGGTGGAGAAGTCTCCGAGATTTTCCCAAAAGTCGGTGAACTGGTAGGGACAGGAGCCCCCATCATGAACATTGCCATCCTGAAAGACATGTGGGTGACTTTCAACGTGCGTGAAGATCTGCTGAAGAATCTGACAATGGGAGCTGAATTCGATGCCATCGTTCCTGCACTGGACAACAAGACAATCCGGCTGAAGGTGGATTACATGAAAGATTTAGGCACTTACGCTGCTTGGAAAGCAACCAAGACAACAGGACAATTCGACTTGAAAACATTCGAAGTACGTGCCCGTCCTTTGGAAAAAGTAGAAGGACTTCGCCCCGGAATGTCGGTAATCATAAAAAAATAAGTACGCAAAATGAAGGAAAGAGAAAAGAAATACAAGTCCCTGTGGCTGGTTATGAAGCGGGAATGCCGTCGCCTCGTATCCCGTCCGCTTTATCTCTTTTGCATGGTCATCGCCCCCCTGTTTTGCTACCTGTTTTTCACTACACTGATGGGGTCGGGACTGCCAACCAACTTACCCGTAGGAGCAGTGGACATGGACCAATCCGCCATCTCGCGCAACCTAATACGCAATCTGGACGCTTTCGGGCAAACGGCCGTAGTAGCTCGCTACGGAAATGTGAACGATGCACGTATTGCCATGCAAGAGGGCAAGATATACGGATTTTTCTATATACCGAAGGGATTGTCGGCCGATGCGCAAAGCCAACGGCAGCCAAAGATTTCATTCTACACCAACAACTCCTATCTCATTGCCGGCTCATTACTCTTCAAAGACATGAAAATGATGAGTGAGCTAGCGTCAGGAGCCGTAAGCAGATCAGCCCTTTATGCCAAAGGAGCTACGGAAGATCAAGCCATGGCTTTTCTACAGCCGATCGTCATCGACACACATCCGTTGAACAACCCATGGTTGAACTATTCCGTCTACTTGTGTAATACATTGGTTCCCGGGGTGTTGATGTTGCTCATCTTCATGGTTACCGTTTACTCCATCGGTACGGAAATCAAAGACCGCACGGCCCGTGAATGGTTGCGCGTGAGTAACAATTCCATTTACATAGCGCTGGCAGGGAAATTATTGCCTCAGACGGTGGTCTTTTTCATTATGGGCATATTCTATAATGTATATCTGTACGGCTTCCTGCATTTCCCATGCAACAGCGGCATCCTGCCGATGTTGTTCGCCACCCTTTGCCTGGTATTGGCCTCACAATGCTGCGGAATCGTCATGATAGGAACATTGCCCACGCTTCGCCTGGGGTTGAGCTTTGCATCGCTATGGGGAGTAATCTCCTTCTCGATTTCAGGATTCTCTTTCCCCGTGATGGCTATGCATCCTGTTCTGCAAGCGTTAAGCAATCTGTTCCCGTTACGCCACTACTTCCTCATATATGTAGACCAGGCACTCAATGGTTATAGCATGATTTACTCATGGCCGAACTACATGGCATTACTGATATTCATGGTGCTTCCGTTCTTGGTTGTCCACCGGTTGAAAGAAGCATTGATCTATTATAAATACGTGCCCTGATGAAAGAGATAACATTTAAAGATAAGATAAGACAAGGCATCAACGACTTGTTCTATATCTGGCTCAGAGAATTCCGTACGACTTTCCGCGACCAAGGTGTATTGATATTCTTTGTCTTGGTACCTCTGGTCTATCCGCTCATTTACGGTTTCATTTATACAAATGAAGTGGTGAGGGAAGTTCCCGCTGTTGCAGTGGATGCTTCTCATAGTTCTTTGAGCCGGGAGTATCTGCGCAAAGTGGATGCCACTCCGGACATCAACATCGTGACGTATTGTGCCGATATGGAAGAGGCCAGACAAATGTTGAAAGACCGCCTGGCATACGGCATCATCTATATTCCGTCCGAATTCAGCCGGGACATCGCGCAAGGTAAACAGACACAGGTAAGCATTTACTGTGACATGAGCGGGCTGCTCTACTACAAAAGCATGTTGCTTGCAAATACAGCGGTATCCCTGGATATGAACCGGGACATCAAAATAGAACGTGCCGGTAATACTACCGCACGGCAGGATGAGATTACCGGTTATCCCATAGAATATGAAGATATTGCCTTGTTCAATCCGACAAACGGTTTTGCAGCATTCCTGATCCCGGCAGTACTCATCTTGCTAATCCAACAGACGCTTCTCTTGGGTATCGGCTTGTCGGCCGGAACTGCCCGTGAGAACAACCGTTTCAAAGATTTGGTACCCATCAACAGGCATTACAACGGGACCTTACGTATCGTTATGGGAAAAGGGCTGAGTTATTTCATGGTCTATTCACTGGTATCGGTATATGTGCTATGCGTCGTCCCACGCATCTTTAGCCTCAATCAGATCGGTCACCCCGGAACACTTGCTTTGTTTCTGATTCCCTATCTGTCGGCTTGCATCTTTTTTGCCATGACGGCTTCCATCGCCATCCGAAATCGTGAAACGTGCATGTTATTGTTCGTATTCACTTCCGTCCCCCTGTTGTTCATATCGGGAATCTCTTGGCCAGGTGCTTCCATACCGGCATTTTGGAAATATTTCTCTTATATCTTCCCGTCCACATTCGGCATTAATGGTTTCGTACGCATCAATAATATGGGAGGAACGCTGAGTGAGGTATCTTTTGAATACAAAGCGTTGTGGCTACAGGCAGGATTCTACTTCCTGACGACCTGCTTCGTGTATCGTAGACAGATATTAATGAGTCGCAAACATGTCATCGAGCAATACAAGAAAGTACACGACCGGATGAATTAGTTTGCATTAATTAACTTACCGAGAGTTGCCCTATTACGAGCATTTCGTAGATTTGCATCATAATTAAGCTCTCTCTTAATTATTATACTTTAACAAAAAGAAGCGCCCATGTTGAGAAACAGGGCGCTTCTTGCATATTATAAGAGGATTAGCTTATCGAACGATAACCTTATATACCTTTGTACCATCAACTGTCCGCAAAGCGACCAAATAAGCGCCTGCCTGACAGTTCACCGATGCTTCACCGGAAGCAGCAACTTTACCTTTAGCAATGCTGGCTCCTGCCAATGAGAACACTTCATACGGAGTATTTTCATTGCCAGCGGATCTTATTACAATCTGTTTGTCCGCAGAAACTACGAGATAACTATCTTCTGTAACATCGGAGATACCTACTGACTTATTATCAAAAATCATGATTGTATAAGAGTAAGGCTTGAATGAATAGTTAATGTTATCCACACCGTCCAACGTTTCAGCAACCGGTACAATTCTTTCCGGCTCGCTCGGTGTATTGACATCATTCAACTGACCAGACAAGGTAATAGTGCGCACTTGTTTCGTATCGTTCTTTCCGGCAACATTCACGTTGGCTTCAACAGCCTCAGCATTCTTGTTAACCACATACAGTACAACTTGATCACAGTTCTCGTCCGTAGCGGCAACTACATCCAAAGAAGCAGGTGCTTCACTCTGAACCAGCAATGGCTTGTGATTTTCGGAAGCCATCTTTTGTGCATAATATGTCGGCATGCCCCATACTTGAGAAGGAGTAAAGAATACGGTTCCCTGATCCCAACCATTGTCATTTTGCTTGTAAGGTTGCAATGCATTGGCAGCGCAAGTAGCCAATACGAAATCACCCATTCTGCGAGCCGCATTCTGAATAGTCACATGACCCAGGGCACGACGTATGTTATGGCTATTTCCGTTTTCTTCGAACAAAGCACACTTCATGGTCGTGTTCGGATTCCATTTCAGGAACATTTCCTGCATTTGCTTCATTTCGCGTTCAACGTGTCCGCCCAATTCATCACTGTCAGCCCAAGGATGATAATCCCAATAGTCGGCCATTCCATCCAAGCATTCGAATACGTCTCTCATATTATCTTCCGATTCCGGACGCCACCAAGCAGAACTGATAAACTTAATTGTCGGGTCAATGGAATGGATTGCCTGATAAATATCAGTGAAACGTCTTACATAGTCCATATATTGATCGGCATTGTCACCGCCAAGAACTTCCTCATTGCCGATTTCGATATAAGTCAGATGATAGGGTTCGGGATGACCGTTGTCTGCACGCATTTTGCCTTCGGGAGTAGAAACATCCCCTTTCAGGTATTTAATCATGAACGCCATATCTTCGGCTGTTTCAAAGCTGTTCACAGCAAATACTGGTTCAAAGCCGGACAATTCACAATAGTTCAGGAAGTCCTCAATACCAAACCCATGAGAGGCATAACCATAGAAACGACCGTTGTATACGGGACGATCTTCACGCGGACCGATCATGCTCTTGAAGCGGTATCCGTCACATTCGATCATCGTTCCGGCATAGCGTAGGAAGGTCAGTTTCTGTTCGACCATAGCTTCTGCGATATCTTTGCGGAAAGGTGCGCCGTGGAACTGGTCTTCTTCAGAAGACATCATGTTCACCATATCGATGCGGAACTGTCCCGGCTCTTTGATATACACAGCCAGACGTGAGTTTACATCTTCGGTATTGGAAGTCAACTCGAAGGTATATTTCTTCCAGTCGGACGTGATTCCGTCAATTTCCTGTACGGCATATTCCTTCGTGCCATCTACATTCTGAAGTGCAACGTATACTTTTCCACTGACCTCTCCTTTAAGGAAAAGGAAGCCCTTGAAAGTTTGGTTTTGCTTCACAGCGATGCCCCACTTATTAAGACTGCGGTTGGCAACACCTGCAACGCCTGTACCCGATACGAAGTCAACTTCCTGTGAGCAGTTCGTGTTATAAGCATCATCTGTGATATGAGCAAAATTGACAACCGCATCTTTGGAAACGATCGCATCCCACATGGAGCTGATCTTGAAATAAGCCGGGTTCTGCATCAGTTTAAGATCAGACTGTTTGCTTTCAGCACGCAAGGTGATTTCTTTCACATCCCCATCACGTTCTATCTTCAGGTTTCTGAAACTAACATCGGCATTCCAAGTACGGAATCCAACTCCACCTTCGAGAAGTGCCGTAGGATCCTCATAGGAAGTCGTTAGTTCATCATTGACATAAATCTCAAATTTCTTGCCTACCGTTTTTACTTTCAGTTTGTTCCACTCGGTCGGCACGATATCGATAGGAGTCTCGGAAATAGACTGCCAATTGTATTCATGTTTACCGAAGATCAGTTTTTTACCATCACGGGATATACCCACTTCATAACCATTGAAGTTATCTGCACCTTCCTTGGGATCGGTCACATGAATGGCAAAACCTGCGCTATCGCCACCATCTGTGGTGAACTTCATCTCCATTTCTACGGAAGAATCGCCCAAAGTCTCTTTATGCACCAATTTCGCACCGCCATGACGAGCAACGGACAATACACCGTCAGCAACCGTCCAGTTACCTCCATAAGCCTCGAAGTCAACGATGGAGTTTTCATCAGTCACCTTCATGTTTCTGAAGCTGGCATCCGAATGCCAGGTACGCAAGCCGGCATAACCGGACATGATAGGATCGTCATCCGTACAGGTAATGATAGAGGTACCATTTACCAGGATCTCAAGGGTTGCCCCGACGGTTTTAACAGCCAGTTTGTTCCATTCGTCCGGATTGATAGCAAGCTCTCCTTTGGCAAGTTCCCTGTAATTATTGTCATGCCGTCCCAGAATCAGTTGTTTTCCATCGCGTGAAATGCTAACTTCATATCCTCTGAAAGCATCGGCACCGTTACCGGCTTTCGTAACATGTATCACCAAACCGGCATTCTCACCCCCTTCGGTATTGAACTTCAATTCAACTTCCACATACGAATCACCCAAAGAAACGCTATTGTTGATCATCTTGGCACCACCGTGACGTGCCACAGAAACAACCCCATCTTCGCTCACACTCCAGTCACCTTCAAAAAAATCGAAATCCTTCAACGGGCTTCCCGTTACAGGTTCTTCAAAACTTTCTCCGAAGATACGTTGGTCATACAATCCTCCATAAATGGAGTGGTTCACATCTTCAATGTTTGCACCATAAAGATAGGGAGAGATTTTATTCTCCACCTTCAAGGCATTCACATTGATGCTTTCCTGCGCATACATCGCAAGAGGCAGACAGGCAACAAGTGCCGGTGCAATTTTCATGAGTAAATTCTTTCTCATAATATTAATAATTAGATCATTGATAATTAAGATCCAAAAAGGATCTTATTGGTTTTTAATTAGATTATACAGGTTGTTCGGCTATTTACAAATGTTTCCTCCTACGAAAAATCATTTCCCTCCTACGAAAAAGAAGTTTCCCAGGAAGAAACGAATGTTTCTGCCGATGAAAACAAACCGGTACCGTCATCCGCCCGGTTTAAATCACAGCTACTTCAATGAACAACAAGTCCGATAAAATGCAATCGTCATCCCAGCAAGCTATTAGCCCACCGGGATGTGATTGCGGTGATAGAAAACAGACTTATTTAGTAGCAAACTTATAGACACATACGTGGTGATAGGTTTCACCCGGCATCAGCACGGTTGAAGGGAACTCCGGATGATTCGGACTGTCCGGGAAGTGCTGTGTTTCTAAGGCTAAAGAAGCTCTGTACTCGTAACTTTTGCCTCCCTTTCCAATCATGGAGCCATCGAAGAAATTACCTCCGTAGAATTGAATCCCCGGTTCGGTAGTCCAGACTTCCAACAAACGACCGGACTGAGGCTCATATACAGTAGCGGCAAGTTCCAGATCATTAGCCGTCTTTCTCTTTAATATCCAGTTATGGTCATAACCATGTCCGAATTTCAACTGTTCGTAATCTTCGTTCACACGTTCACCGATCAAAGTAGGTTGTTGGAAGTCCATCGGTGTGCCGGCAACTGCAAGCTGTTCACCGGTAGGGATCAGCACTTCATTGACTGGCGTAAACTTATCAGCGTTGAGCATCAACTCATGATCGTTGACAGTCCCGTTGCCTGCGCCATGCAGATTGAAGAAAGAGTGATGCGTCAGGTTCAGTACTGTTTTTTTGTCGGTAGTGGCTGTATGAGTAATGATAAATTCATTATTATCAGTCAGTTCATACGTCATCTTTACATTCAGGTTACCCGGATATCCCTCTTCTCCATCTTTCGACAAATAAGAAAGCTCGAGTTTCTGCGGATCTTTCTGATCTACATCCCATACGACCATATCAAAACCTTTAGTCCCCCCGTGCAAGCTATTGGGAGTATCGTTAATCGGAAGCTGGTAACTTACGCTGTCCAAAACGAATTGTCCTTTATCGATGCGATTTCCGTAACGACCAATCGTGGCACCCAAAAAGCGTTCCCCCTTGAAGTGTATATATTTGTCCACATTGTCATGTCCCAATACGATATCTTCAAAATCACCATTTCTGTCGGGTGCCCATATTTCAACGACCCTCGCTCCGAAATTCGTTACTGTTATTTCTACACCGTTTTTATTTTTCAGGGTGTATAAATCAGTTGACTTCCCGTCTACTGTTGTCTGAAAATCTTCTCTTTTCATTTTTGAATACTGTGTTTCTTTAGTACAGCCACATACCAGAATGACCGCTAATATAAATAATGCATGTTTCATCTTCACTTATGTTTTTAATTCCATTCAATAGCTTGATCTTCATCCGGTATCTGAGTGTTGATCTTACGCTCCATAGTCATGATACCCTTTGCCCGGTATTTTACAGTGTAATCGGGAACTTCCAGCGTGTCGTCATATTCATATTCCAGGTTCAATGTAACATAGCGATGAATCAAGTAAGGCTGGTCAACGTCAGTAGTCTCTTCGATGTCATAAGTCGGAGTACCGATGACTTTCAGATTCAACTGCGGATCTTCCTGATCCAATGTCAGCGTACCGTCTTCATTGAACTTAACGAATATTTTAAAAGCGCGTCTGTCTTTTCGTTTTTCATCCGTTACACCGGCATAGAAGAATATGGTATTATCGTCCACCACATAAGCGGTACGATTGTTTACAACCATCGGGTCACTCGATCCTTCGCGGAAATAAACACTTGTCGTCGTGGTAGAATAGTTCCCCGAATAATCGTTGAACGGAGTCACATACAACAAAGCCTTCCGGTAGTGCTTACGCATATTGGGCTGGTAAGTATGATCGGGGTCTTCCAAAATGGTAAGGGGCAATACCCACTTGTCTACCATGTCCAGGTTCTCAAGTTTAAAGTCGATGTTCAGTAAACCCACACATTCACCGGCAGGAATATTCACAGTATAATCTGGAATCTCATAGTTCTCCGGCTTCAGCAGTTGGTAGAACAGATCATCGCGGGAATGGAAGCGTTCGACATTCAAAACATCCAGCGTATCCTTATCCAAACCGATATGAACGTTCAGGGGATTCGAAAGCATAGTAGAGCCGCTGACAATCACAGGCAATTGATAAGTCACTTTTCCCGCTTCTTTGTATTTCACGAAAATCTGCGATACACCTCCGTTATTGATAGGAGCTTTAAAAGAGATGTACTGAGCGTATTGTTCGTCCGTCCATTCATCATTACATGAAGTGAAAGTGAACAATGCTGCCATAAAAGCTAAAATAATATATTTTGTCTTCATCTTTACTCTATATTTAATCATTGTATGTCCATCCGGGGTTTTGAGTCAAACGTCTGTTGCGTTTCAATTCATCGTGCTTGATAGGCCAGAAATAAGTCTTTTCGGCAAAAGTTGTCGGAAGAGAAGGAACCTGAACCGGTACATGGAACATATCACGTTCGGACTTAGTCATCAAAGTGTTGCATCCATAGATAGGTAATGCTTCTTCTACAGCCGCATCTTTCCAACGACGCAAATCGAAATAGCGATGCCCCTCTCCCATCAGTTCAATCTGGCGTTCGCGCTTCAGGCATTTACGGAACTCGTTCACATCATCATAAGTTTCCTGAGAGAAATCGGGTACCCCTCCGCGAAGACGGACAGGGAGAATGCCTTCTCTCATTGCATTAACATCTCGCTGAATGGTATAATTCTCCGATCCATCCCATGAAGGTATGGTATACGTTCCGTTCAGTTCATTCAAAGCTTCAGCATAGATCAACAATACTTCAGCATAGCGAATAGCCGGTTCCGGTTTGGGGTCAATGGCTCCGTCTTTATCGTTCGTATCGGTAGGACGTACGAACTTCATGACACCAATTCCGGTACGAAGCCAAAACATTGTGTTGGTGCGTCCTTCACCGGTTCCTCTATAATACCAAGATGTATATTCCGTGTCCGTTTCCTTTTCAGCATTCCCAAGATGCCATACGACACCATTATAAGCAACTGAAGCGTAAAAGCGAGGTTCACGATTGACATATTGCAACGAAACTCCCGAAGTGGTTACGGGCAGATACTTTTTATCAAGACTATCCTTCTTTGTAGTAAATCCGGGCAAACGATCAGAACCGTCACCGCGGCCAATCTCTTTGTCCTTGCCCGGACAATCCTTGCCATCATTCATGTAATAAGCATCGCACTGCTTTTGCGTCATCCCATGCGTATTCCAACCTTTGGCAAAGCGGGGAAGCTGGTGAAGCACCATGGTAGCGACACTTTCCGATCCCTGATTCTGTCCACGTGTGAAAATCAATTCTGGATTGTCGGTTGCATTCAGTTCACCGTTGAACACTGCGCGATAAGATTCCATCGGATCAATGTCCTTCCATCCGTCCGGGTAATTCCTTTCCGAATATACCGGATGATAAGGGGGAACAACAGTAGCAGGATATTGCGCATCCCCCACAGGACGATAGTTGGCCGTATAAAGCCGGTATTGCTTCAATTTAATGACATCAAGGGCAGCCGCAGCAGCCTTCGCCCATTTAGATTCATCATACTCAGCAGCCAATAAGCGCTTTCCTTTATCATCGACCATCTGGGCGGCATAAGGATCTGTATTACCATTCATCAACGGACTGGCGGCAAACAGCAAGACTTTTGCACGCGCAGCCAATGCGGCTCCACGAGTCGGACGGGCAATAGAAAGCAATTCACGTTGAAGGGGTAAATCGCGAGCAGCCAACACCATTTCATTGCAGATATAATCAGCACATTCGTCATACGTGTTCCGAGGCAATGATAATGCATCATAACTTTCCGTATAATCCAATCCTTCTTCAGGCAACAAGGGTATCGGGCCGTATTTCTGCAACAATTTCCAATATAAATAAGCACGCACGAAACGAGCCTGCGCTTTCAGGTCATCACGCTCTTCTTGATTGAACTCCTGATTCATGTCTATATTTTGAAGGAATATAGATGCCTGCCGGATACCTTTGTAAGCTTCATCCCACGAATTCTGGTAAAAGCCTTCATCATATTCTACATTCTTCCATGTTTTATAACGATCCTCGCGGTCGCCAAAATACATATCGTCAGAGAAGCAGAAAGGTGTCCACTCTTTACTGGCCACATCAGCATTATAATCCATCAAATAATGATAGGCATTGGCCAACCATTCTTGTGTATAATCTCTGTTCGTGAAGACTTTTTCCAAAGTTATACGATCTTTGAACTTTTTATCATTATTCAAATAATCACTGCAGGAAGAGAAAGACAATCCCAAACATAAAGCAGCAGACAATATTGTATATTTCTTATTCATAATAACTACAGATTTATAAATTAACAGTTAATCCCAAAGTGACCGATTTGGATAATGGGTAAGCCGCACCATTGGTACTTTGCAATTCCGGATCCCACAATTTGAAACTTGAGAAAGTCAGTAAGTTTGTTCCGATACAGAAAATACGCACATTATTTAAACGTGCCTTATTTACTATTTTTTTAGGCAAAGTATATCCTAATTCCACTGTCTTCAGACGTAAATAGGCTCCATTGCGCATCCAGTATGTAGAAGGACGGTAGTTGTTGTTGTTCCAGCCATATGTCAAACGAGGATACTCCGCATTAACATCTTCCGTAGCAGGATCACCGGAAATATCGGCAGAAATCCAACGTGAAGACTTTACAACATCAGTCAAAACATTACCCCAGCCTCCATCAGCAAAAGGATAAACACCATTACCGCCAATGCAGAATGTCGACTTACCTGCACCCTGGAAATGTATATTAACATCCAAGCCATTCCAACTGGCAGAAGCACCAATACCATAAATCATGTTGGGGCGGCTAGTGGCACCAATCGCCACCTGGTCATTATCATCTACTACACCGTCACCATTGACATCCTTATACTTAATGTCACCCGGCTGGTAAGTTCCAAGGTTCTGTTTGGGGCTGTTTCTGATATCGTCATAATCTTTAAATAAGCCCAATGCAATGAAACCTCTGCTCTGATCAACACGGTGGCCTTTATTCATTTGATATTCATATACATTATAGCCCTCATCCTTTTCGAGAATCGTATTCTTGCTATAGGTAATGTTACCACGAATGGTAAGATCTACTTTTCCGATTCTTTGTCTATAAGCAAAGTTTCCATCAAAACCTTCAGACAAAACCGATCCAACATTAGCCTGCGGACTACTTGTCAAGCCAACCATAGAGGGCAAATATTCACGGGATGTGAAAATACCGTCACGTTGTTCATGGAAATAGTCGACAGTCATCGTGAACTTATCATTGAACAATGATAAATCTAAACCAAGGTCATGCTTGGTTGCAACTTCCCATGTTACTCCTGTAGAAGCAACCCGACTATATTGTTTGCCTTTATACTCTTTACTAAAGTTGTAATCACCCCAGTTATAACCGGCATCTACTGTTGAGATATCATATAAGAAGGGGAAACGATCACCGCCTATATCATTACCGGCACGTCCCCAAGAGTAACGTACCTTAAACATGTTGATCCATTTCACATTATTCTTGATAAATGACTCTTCTGCAATCTTCCAAGCACCGGATACAGCAGG
>ENA-UPXC01001671-UPXC01001671.1-human-gut-metagenome-genome-assembly--contig:-NODE-1671-length-29927-cov-8.123149_pt1 | contig 29927 bp, 33 predicted proteins | sample MGYA00250047_ERZ773371 | MGnify/ENA primary metagenome ERZ773371 (study PRJEB29103, sample SAMN06111975) | human gut metagenome | biome: human gut; feature: ankylosing spondylitis patient; material... | reverse complement strand
AAGAAAACAATCGCTTGCAACATCAGGCCAGTAATCATAAAATATGGAATATTATTCTCATCTCTTTTCTTATTTTCCTCATGCTTCTCTTTGTCACTTATCAGCAATACCACAAAAGAAAAGAACAAGAAACTTTACTGCAACAAGAAAAAATAGAAAGAATATTAAGAGAAGAATATAACCAAAGCCTATCATATATCGAACAAAACAAAAGACAAATAAAAGAATTAGAAGAATCTTTAAAGGCTGCAGAAAAAACAAGCAATTTACTAACACAAGATTTGCTTAGACTCCAGAAAAGAAACATTGAGAAAAATAATGAGCAAATTATAGTTAAGCAAGAATTAAAAGAGCATACCATTACAATCCTAAAAAAATCTTCAATATATAAAAAATTTCTACAGGCAGACCAAGGAGAAAAAATTAGGAAAGAAGACTGGCAAGAACTGATTAAGAGTATAGACGAAACATATAGTCAATTTACACAACGCTTACTTGAACTCTATCCAATGAAAACTATAGAAATGCAAGTTTGCCTATTAATAAAAATAGGATTACCTCCCACACAAATCGCATTTATAACTGCACATACGAAACAAGCGATTACATCTATACGTAAAAGACTATGTAAGAAGGTTTTCAAGAGAGAAGGAAGCCCCGAAGAATGGGATATCTTCATTCATGCAATGTAACTAGAAGAGTACTTATTGCATACTATTATTGCCCCATTCACAAAAATGCGTACTATTTGCGTACTCCATTATGACATAAATTCTGTATTAACCTCTACATTTGTAAAAAAACAATATATGATACGTTACTTTTTTATATTTGTACTAACAGTCATGTCTCTTTCTCCTGCAATACGGGCAGAAGAAGTTATCATTCCAATAACATCTAAAGTTTCAGGGAATGACGATCCCAAAGAAAAAAACACATGGGAACAAGACAACCGCTCTATCACAAACTTTCCAACTGTCACAATGAACGGTAATACTATATATATTTATTCAAATATCTTATTAGATAATCTCCAGATAACAATAATAGATGAAATGAAAAATATTATATACTCTAATAATGCTACTATAACAAATAATCACCCATATTCGTTTACGACAACATATATAAAGAATAAAAAATATATCATTGAAATGACCTATAAAACAATAGTCTTTTATGGTATTTTTCAATACTAAAACAGCCCCATAGGCAAACAACGTTGTTCTAAATACTATATTATTAACTCAAAAATGTTCAAGATTATGAAAAGATTCTTTTTTATTTTTACTTTAGCTCTATTAGGAACTACAATTGTTTCTGTAGCTGATAACCAGAAGGAAGAAAATATAGCACCTCGTGCCCTACAAAATAGGAAGATTACAGATACGCTAAAAAATGCAACTTTTCAGAAAATGGAAAACGGTCAGGTTTTAACAACAAACACTTGGGAGAGAAGTTGTCCTTACGGTGGTTCTGAACTTTGTGATTCCGGTACGTATACAGAAAAGGTGCTTATATAAGCTCATTTAAACAAAAAGTGTCCGAAAGGTAAGTTAGTCATTTGGAACATTAGATAGGAAATATAGTACAATTCCTCAAACAATAGAGCAAATGTAATATTCATTTGCCTTTCGGACATTATATTCTCTTAATCCAAACTTTTGAAATATGAGAAAACTTCTATTCCTTCTTTTAAGCACCTTGCTTTTTTCCTGTCAGCCAAGCTCCAGACCGGATCACACAAGTATTATGAGTTTCCAATTAGATAGCGTACAAGCATCAGACGTTAACCCGGTATGCGAAGTAAAATATATTCCATTGGAATTAACAGATAATTCATTAATCGGAAGTATCGATAAAATTTTATACCGGAATAAACATTTCTACATTTTCGATAAAAGTGCCAACATGGGAATTCTTATATTCAACGAAAACGGCAAGTTTATAAAAGCACTATACCGAGTTGGAGAAGGCCCCGGGGAATACATAGCTCCCATTGACTTTGATGTGGACGATACAGGAAATTTATACATAGCAGACAATGCCCGCCAAAGGATTATCAAATACAGTGCAAATAACTTCGAACAATACGAAGAAATGGATTTAGGATGTTATTTCATGGAATTTGCCGTAATTGACAAAGAGCATATCGTATTATCAGAAATATACAATCAAGGCAGCGTAAAAGATAAATTGGCCGTTTATTCTCAAAAAGATAAGAAAGTACATCCTCTACTTAAATCAGCACTGACAGAAATAGACGAGCAAAGAATCCCAAGAGGCTCCTCTCACTATTTATATCGTTCCGGTGATAAAGTTTACTTTTATCAACGTTTTACCCCGGAAGTTTATACCATACATGGAGCATCCATTGATATGGCAGCAAATCTTCTTTCGGATAAATATTTTAAGGAAGAAGAACTGAAAGCTTTAGAAGGTAATTCTCGGTCATTCATGGTTGATATGAAGCATATTAAAGATATAAATGCTTTCTATGAAACACCAGATGGGTACTTCTGTTCCCTGTCCACTTTCCCGCTTCCACAATTCTTTTGGATTTCCAAAACAGATGGCAACATACGTAATCTTAATCTGATAGAAGAAGATAAGCTATTGGGGAACCTGACTATCAACGGAGTGGCAGACAATTACTTAATTTGTAGTTCTAACTACAGTGAAGAAACCGTAAAATCTGCATTAAAGATAAACAAGCTCGATGAAAGTACCATACAAGTGTTTACAAGTTGGAATGAAGATAGCAATCCATTATTAATATTATTCCGTTTGCAACACTGATAAATATAAATTTCTGCTACATGTAGTTGGATATTTCATTGTCTTCTCTTTTTCTTTGAGTGGAAAACTGCTATCTTTGCACACCAAAATGCGCTCATAACAAAAGAGATACATATATCACAATGGAAAAGAAATTCAAACGCACTACCGTTACGTCGGCATTGCCCTACGCTAACGGACCGGTTCATATCGGACACCTGGCAGGAGTTTATGTACCCGCTGATATCTACGTTCGCTATCTGAGACTGAAAAAAGAAGATGTAATCTTTATCGGAGGTTCGGACGAGCACGGAGTACCCATCACCATACGCGCCAAGAAAGAAGGCGTGACGCCGCAGGATATAGTAGACCGTTACCATACGCTTATCAAAGAATCATTCAAAGAGTTCGGTATTTCATTCGATGTATACAGTCGTACGACTTCAAAAACTCACCATGACACTGCTTCGGAATTCTTCCGCAAGCTGTATGACAAAGGTGACTTCATCGAGAAAACCAGTATGCAATATTACGACGAGGAAGCCAAAACTTTCCTTGCCGACCGCTATATTACAGGCGAATGTCCCCACTGCCATGCAGAAGGTGCCTATGGCGACCAATGCGAGAAGTGTGGTACAAGCCTCAGCCCCACAGACCTGATTAATCCGAAAAGTGCCATCAGCGGAAGTAAGCCTGTAATGCGTGAAACAAAGCATTGGTACCTGCCGCTTGACCAACACGAAAGCTGGTTGCGCCAATGGATTTTGGAAGATCATAAAGAGTGGCGTCCCAACGTATACGGTCAGTGCAAAAGCTGGCTTGACATGGGTTTGCAACCGCGTGCAGTAAGCCGTGACCTCGACTGGGGTATTCCGGTGCCTGTAGAAGGTGCAGAAGGAAAAGTGTTATATGTATGGTTCGATGCTCCTATCGGTTACATCAGCAATACGAAAGAATTGTTGCCCGACACTTGGGAAACCTGGTGGAAAGACCCCGAAACACGTCTGATCCACTTTATCGGTAAAGATAATATCGTATTCCACTGTATCGTATTCCCTGCCATGCTGAAAGCGGAAGGTAGTTTCATCTTACCGGACAATGTACCGAGTAATGAATTCCTGAATCTGGAAGGTGATAAGATTTCTACTTCACGCAACTGGGCTGTATGGTTGCACGAATATCTGGCAGACTTCCCGGGCAAGCAAGATGTGCTTCGTTATGTGCTGACTGCCAATGCACCTGAGACAAAAGACAATGACTTCACCTGGAAAGACTTCCAGGCACGCAATAACAATGAGTTAGTAGCAGTTTATGGTAACTTCGTGAACCGTGCTCTGCAACTCACCAAAAAGTATTTCGATGGTGTAGTACCTGCTGCCGGTGAACTTACGGATTACGACCGCGAAACATTGAAAGAATTCTCTGACGTAAAAGCAGAAGTAGAAAAGTTACTGGATGTATTCAAGTTCCGCGATGCACAGAAGGAAGCCATGAACCTGGCTCGCATCGGAAACAAATACTTGGCAGATACCGAACCCTGGAAGATTGCCAAGACGGATATGGATCGCGTAGCCACTATCTTGAATATCTCCCTGCAACTGGTTGCCAATCTGGCCATTGCATTCGAACCGTTCCTGCCGTTCAGCAGCGAGAAATTGCGTAACATGCTGAACATGGACAGTTTTGACTGGGCTACTCTGGGCAGCACTAATCTATTGCCAGCAGGTCACCAATTAGCAACACCTGAACTACTGTTCGAAAAGATAGAGGACAGCGTTATCGAAGCACAGGTACAGAAGTTGCTCGATACAAAGAAGGCCAATGAGGAAGCCAGCTACAAAGCCAACCCCATCCGCCCGAACATTGAGTTTGATGACTTCATGAAACTGGATATTCGCGTAGGTACCGTATTGGAATGTCAGAAAGTTCCTAAAGCCGATAAATTGCTGCAATTCAAGATTGCCGATGGATTGGAGAACCGTACCATTGTCAGCGGTATTGCACAGCATTACAATCCGGAAGAGCTGGTAGGCAAGCAAGTATGCTTCATAGCCAACCTTGCACCGCGTAAGTTGAAAGGTATCGTCAGTGAAGGTATGATCCTTTCTGCCGAGAATTTTGACGGTTCACTCTCCGTGGTTACTACCATGAAAGAAGTGAAACCCGGTAGCGAAGTGAAGTAATTAATGGAAGCGTCACTCAAAGAGAAAACAGCAAAAGGATTATTCTGGGGCGGAATAGGCAACGGGGCCATGCAACTGCTAAACCTCGTCTTCGGCATATTCCTTGCCCGGTTGTTATCTACAACAGACTATGGCATGGTGGCCGTATTGACCATCTTCTCTGCCATGGCCGGAATTTTCTCGGAGAGTGGCTTCATCCTGGCACTTGTCAATAAGAAGGAGGTAAAGCATGAAGATTATAATTCTGTATTCTGGTTCAACATCAGTATCGGTGCATCACTTTACCTCATACTTTTTCTTTGTGCCCCCTTTATCGCTGACTTCTACCATACACCCGAGCTTACCCGGCTGGCCCGTTTCCAATTTCTAAGTTTCTTCATCGGAAGTTTCGGTACTGCCCCCACGGCTTACTTTTTCCGTAATCTCATGGTAAAAGAGCGTAGTCAGATACAGATAGCCGCCATCCTCATTTCAGGTATTACAGGTGTCAGTTGTGCCTACCATGGCTGGGGATACTGGGGAATTGCCGTACAAACCGTTGTGTATGTCAGTACCAACACCATCTTGCTTTGGATATTCTCTCCCTGGCGACCTACTTTTTCGTTCCGCTTTCACCCATTGCGGGAATTATTGCCTTTCAGCAGTAAATTACTCTTTACCTCGCTCTTCACTCATATCAATAACAACATCTTCTCTGCATTGCTGGGACGTTTCTACACCATCCAACAAGCCGGTTACTACTCACAGGGAAGCAAATGGACAACAATGGGATATTCCACCATTTTCGGAATGATAAACAGTGTAGGGCAACCTGTGTTCAGGGAAGCCTCGGAAGATACGCAGCGTTTGCAAAACATATTCCGAAAGCTGATGCGCTTCACCGCCTTTGTCAGTTTCCCCGCTATGCTGGGGCTCGCCATTGTTTCGCAGGAACTTATTGTAATAAGCATCACAGAGAAATGGCTACCCTGTGTACCCGTCATGCAGATACTGTGCGTATGGGGGGCTTTCATGCCTATTTCAACTCTTTATTCCAACCTGATGAACAGTATCGGCCGGCCGAACATATACATGTGGAACACCATCGCACTGGGCATCTTCCAGCTATTATGCGTGTGGGGCAGTTACCCGTACGGACTGAATGTCATGCTGATAGTCTATACAGCAGCTAATATCTTCTGGCTACTTATCTGGCATTATTTTGCTCATAAACATATCGGAATTTCCCTGTTTAATACACTGAAGGATATAGCTCCCTACCTCATTATATCTGTAGCCGTAATGACTTTTACTTACTGGGTGGCAGGTTATGTGAAGAATATCTATCTCTCCTTATTAGTGAAAGTCGCTTTAGCCGCCTCACTCTACATATTCCTGATGTGGAGCCTGAAGTCGATCGTATTCAGGGAAAGCCTTCAATATCTGTTAAAAAAGAAAACCATACAATAATGACACTGCAAAATGTAACTGTAATCATCCCTGCGCACAACCGTCCCGAGCGCTTGCGCAGATTGCTCGACTACTATAGCCGCACAGATATCAAGATTCTTGTTCCCGACTCATCCGACCATCCGTTTGCCGATGCGGAGAAGTACCCGGACATCACTTATCTGCACCGCCCTAAACTGCATTTCCTGCTGAAGCTGAAAGAGGTGCTCCCCATGATTAGTACACCCTATGTACTTTATTGCGCTGATGATGATTTCGCTGTCCCTTCCGGCATTGCACAGATGACTACCTTTCTGGACGAACACCCTGATTACAGCACTGCACAGGGACATTACCTGACCTTCACTCCCCGTAAAGGGAAAATATCATTCTACCCTCGCTATATCCGCTACTTCGATAAACAAGTAACGGGCGAGACTCCCCGGGAAAGACTTTTGCAAGAGAAGAACATGTATGCCTCATTGCTCTACTCCGTCATTCGGACACGGGCTTTTCAAAGGATGTATGCAGCTTGTTTCAACCCGGATGGAAGCCTGCGCTTCCGCAACCTTTTCCTAGCGGAAGAGTTCTTTAACCACGCTGCGCTCATCTTCGGCAAATATGCCACACTACCCTACTTCTACAGTGCCCGCGAGCATATTACAGGTTCCGCAGCCGAAACCACCGTACCTGTTTCAGTTATCAAAACTTCTCATAAATATCGGGAGGAATATCAAGGTTTCCTTCTGGCGTTATCAGAATTACTGGCAGCCCGGGAAGGTGACACGCTTGAAGATGCTTTCTCCTTTATTTGCAGCATCAGCGACATGCCTAAAGACACTGCCGAAATCTCCGGCAAAAGGAAGATTATGGAGTTCACTCATAAACATCCCCTGTTACGTTGGGTAAACAGGCTGGCTAACTGGCGATATAATCAGAAAGGATTGAAAGCGGTACGAGGTATGCAAAGCTACCCCTGTACATTCTCCACACCGGAAAAAGAAGAAATTATCAAGGCAATTGAGCATTCTTAAAGACACGCAAAAATGACAAATAAAACTGTTTCCATTGTAATGTGCACTTACAATGGGGAGAGATATTTAAAAGAGCAATTAATGTCTCTCCTAAACCAAACTTACTCTCCCATAGAAATCATTATCCAGGATGACTTATCTACTGATAACACCCTTGAAATCATTCATGATTATCAGGAAAGATACCCTGGCATCATTCATTTGTTCCAGAATTCAAGGCGACTGGGATATAATCAGAATTTCCTGACAGCCTACCAAAAGGCGAATGGATACTATATAGCCAGTGCCGATCAGGACGATATATGGGAAACGAACAAAATAGAAATCCTGGTCAGAGAGATCGGAGATTCCATGCTTATCTTTCACAATTCGGTATTGTTTAATCAAAAGAATCCGAATATGGGACTGCTACACAAAAAGGATTGGGGAGAACATCCGCATCCCCTCAGTGTACTTGTCAACCCTAAAGCATACGGGCATCAGATTCTTTTTCGTCGGGAAGTGCTTCCGCTTATCCATCAGTTCGAAACATATAATGTATCATACGACAGCCTCGTTTACACACTATGCAGCAGTATGGGAGATGTAAAATACATCAACCAGGTACTTGTACACTGGCGCAGACACGAAAACGCAAGCACCTTTACGAGCAGACAGGCAAACAAGAATAAGTTGTATGGTTATTATACTGCATTATGCGCTTTGCACGACCACACGAAGCGTCAAATCAGCCGCGAATATTTTCGCCTGTATCAACGAATTCAATTTAAATTTGAACCGGACCGCCAGGTAATTGCATGCATGAAAGCAGGAACCCTGTATGAGATAATCAGGGCCGGATTGATTTGTGTCCATTACAGAAACGAACTATTCCCGCAGAAAGACAAAGGAGTTCTCTGTATCCTAAAAAGTTTCTTCTTGCCTTTATTCTTTATTCGTGATTACGGATTAGGAATTATTCGTCCTTCGAAAGTACGACTCAACGCTCCAGGCAAGATGCAATAACCGATTGCAGTGCTCCGTTATCTTGCAATATCTTTTCTACGAACTCACGGAAAGCGCCATGCCCACCGTGGGCAACCGTTACGTATTTTACTTCCTGTTTCACATAGTCAGGAGTATTGCAAGGAGAGGCACTAAAGCCTACTTTCCGCAGTAAAGGCAAGTCATTCAAATCATCACCGATAAAGGCAACCTCATCCAGTGTGATACCCAGTTCCCGGCAGACTTCTTCGGCCTGGGCGACTTTATCTTTCACGCCTATATAGCAATGGCTGATCTTCAGCTTATCCGCACGCTTCTGAACGATTTGTGAATTTTCTCCGGTCATAATGGCAACAGGTATGTTCAATTTATGCAGGAATATCACCCCCCAACCATCTTTCACTGAAAAACGCTTCATAACATCTCCCTCAGCAGTATAATACATTCCGCCATCGGTCCACACACCATCAATATCGGTAATCACTAATTTCGGCAACATAATTCAATAACAGTTAAATGATAGAACTCGGATAAATGATCTCATTACGGGGAATTTCTTTCAATACCTTATGCCCTACTACCTTCTCACGTTCGGCCCACTTAAAGCCATCGCCGGGACTTAACAAATGGATATCATTTTCAGTAATAATATCTCCAGGATGCAACGTTTTATTCGTTGCAATAGAACGTTCCAGCTTCACTTTTGCCGAAGCCACCGAGGAGTCGATATACAATTCTTCTTTTCCCAGCCAGCGTTCGGCAATACGGATATCACGTATCATGCGGTTCACACCATCAGGTCCGAGCGAACCTTGCTGATCGGTTCCTTTCATGCGCCGGTCTATAGTGACATGCTTTTCGATGATCTCCGCACCCATACCTACAGCAACGATAGGGGCAGCAATACCAATGGTATGGTCTGAAAAACCAATACAGTATTGACCATAATGCTGTTTCAGATAAGAAATCGTCTTTAAATTCAGATTATCGGGCTGAGTGGGATATTGGGATACACAATGCAAGATAGAAATGTCATCATGATAGCGAGTGATAACTTCCAAAGCATCATCCAGTTCCTTCTTGCCTGCCATACCGGTAGACAGGATAATAGGTATCTTCGTTTCGGCCATTACTTCCAGCAACGGTAAGTTGGTAAGGTCACGGCTTGCCACTTTCAGGCGGTCGGGAGTGAAGAGCTTCAGCAAGGAGAGACAGCCTTTGGAACAAAGCGTTTCCACAAAATCGAGGCCTAAAGCCTTGGCATGCTTATAGACTTCCAGATGCTCTTCGTCCGTCAGTTCCAAGAAAGCGCGATGCTCGCCATAGGTGCTTCCGAAAGAATGGGGAGAATCATACGGACGGTTCATCTGCGAGTCCGTCAGTTCCTCATTCAGATCACGTTTGGTCAGTTTCACCGCATCCATCGGACGGAGTTCTATATTGAACACTTCTTCACGAACAGGGCGGGACACCAGGTCTACGATCAACTTGGCTATGTCGACGGAACCATTATGATTCTGTCCGATTTCTCCTATTATATAAGTACTCTTCATTGTTCTATCAAAATTAAGAGGGATGTAACAGAGTGACCTGTTATTTTTCGTTTTGGGCTATATTCTCCAGCATCTTGGCACGGTATTCAGGGTGCGATGCTACTAATTGCAACAGGGCATGAACACTACGATCCGTCTTTTCATAGAAAGTAGCATAAAGTTCTTGTAGCAGGGTAAAGTCTTCCATCGTATCGAGGGTGAAACGAAGATCGAAACGGCCCTCCAACTCGGCAGGCAAAGGAAGCAGACGCACCTTGAACTTTTCGGGATGTGTATAAAGATAGATGGTGACATGCTCGATGTAGAGTTTCTCTTGTGTGGAAACTGCCGCACGACGCAGAGCATTGATCGTTGTCAGCTCGGAATATAAACCCAAGTGAGATTTAATAGTAGGACGCCCGTCAGCAAAGCCATAGGCGATATAATCTGCCGGACAAAAGGCATGTTCGGCAAAGAAAGTATTGAAAGTTTCGGGACGCAGAAAAGGATTATCCGAACAAACACGGATAAAACGATCCACACCGAAGACTTCAGCAGCACGGATAAAGCGGTCGAGCACATTATCCTCATCACCACGAAAACTAAGGATGCCTGCCTGATGGGCTACTTCGGCAAGTACATCATCCTGCGGACGGTTGGTCGTGGCAAGTATGATACACTTATCCGGACAAGCCTGTTTGATATTGGCTATCAGAATGTCGATAATGCGCTGTTCGCCATAGAAAGGGAGCAGTATTTTATTGTGCAACCGGGTGGAACCGGTACGTGCCTGAATGATTATTCCATCTTTCATAGTTTCATCCGTTTAAAAGCATCGATATAAGAGCCGGGAGTAACGTTGATTACTTCCTTACCCAATTTGCGGGCGTAGGCTTCGAGAATAAAGTAAGACTTGAAAGCTACATGCATGTGATAAAGAATCGTATAAAGTCGTGCGCTGTTCAAATTCTCCTGCTTCACGGTGTCGGCCTGCGATTTGTTCTGGTCGTAGAAGTGCTTCTGGTGCATCAATACTACGTTATCATCTGTTACTGTGATTTCCGGCAACCAGGAATGATCGGCACCTGCCAGATAAATCTTCCGGAATGGCAGACGCAACCCCATGGCAATAGAAGGTATCAGCACATTGTGCGGACGGGGAACACCCCATCCTTTACGGAAAATCCAGTTACAGAAACTCTGAAAGCCTTCAATGGGTGTTGTGTTATAAATATAGAGTTTGATATGAGGATTACCGGCCAATAAGGGTTGCCATTCTTTATCCTTCAGCGCACGGGCGGGAACAAAGAAATTCATATCCCAGGTAGTTTTCTCGGCCATTGTCTTGAAAAGCTGCACACGCTTCTCAGGAACAATCCAGAACAACGGATCGGCAATCAGATAAAGTTCAGGGCGGAGACGTTCGAACATAGGTGAGCTTACACAAAAGTTCACAGCCAGTAAAGTTTTTCCTTGTATGAAGTCCGCGGATTCTTCTACGGTACGGTTCAGCGAAGGGCCGTTAGCCAATATCAGCAACTCATCCGGATTGCTGAAAGAAGACGGTAAACGTGTACCCCACTTGGACTGCAACAGAATCTTCACTATACTGAGGAAGCACTGCCAGAGCTGTTCCAACCATTTCAAACCTTTTTCTCCCATATTCGTTGTCAAATGATAATAAAACTTCCTCTGCAAAGATAGATACTTTCGCCTTTATTGGCTAAAAAAACCGCGAATTTGTGGATATAAAGCGGTAAAAGCTGTACTTTTGCCAAAACATTCCGCAACATGAGAGTACTTATTATCAATACGTCCGAGAAAACAGGCGGAGCCGCCATTGCTGCCAGACGCCTGATGGAGTCGCTCTATACAGCGGGAATAGACGTGAAAATGCTCGTCCTCCACAAGGAAAGCCAATCGGAACAAGTAATTTCAGTAGGGAAAAACTGGCAAAAGAAATGCACCTTCTTATGGGAAAGACTGGTTATCTGGACAAACAATCTCTTCAGCCGGAAAAATCTCTTTACCGTATCCATAGCCAACAGCGGCTTCAATGTAACCAAACTACCCGTATTCCGGGAAGCTGATATCATACACCTCCACTGGATAAATCAGGGAATGCTTTCACTGGGAAACATACGGGAAATCATCGAATCAGGTAAGCCCATTGTCTGGACATTGCACGACATGTGGGAATGTACAGCCATCTGCCACCATGCCCATACCTGCAGCCTGTTCAAAAGCGAATGCGGAAACTGTCCCTTTCTGCGTTTTCCTGGCAAAAACGACCTGGCACACCGGACATTCAAGAAGAAGCAGAAACTGTTCAATGCCACCAATCGACTGAATATCGTTGCAGTCAGCAAATGGCTCTCCTCACAAGTACAGCAAAGCACTTTGCTCAAAGAGAAGCCGATATCCGTTATTCCCAACACGCTTTCACTTGCCGACTTCCGGATCATGGACAAGGAACTGTGCCGCAAAGAACTGTCCCTGCCCGACAAACATATCATTCTGTTCGGAGCCGCCCGTATCGACGATCCTATCAAAGGAGTGGAATACCTGATTCAGGCAATCCGGCTATTGATTGAAAAGAAAGAATTCCCGCAAGAGAAACTCCATCTGGCCTTATTCGGCAGAATCAAATATCCGGAGAAACTATTCAGCACCCTCCCCGTCAGCTACACCTACTTTGGACGAATAGGTGATACGGACAAACTCTCACAACTGTACTCTGCTGCAGACGTCACCGTATCCGCATCCTTTTACGAAACATTCGGTCAGACATTAATCGAGGCACAAGCCTGCGGCTGTGTTCCCGTGTCTTTCGGCAATAGCGGACAGGCCGACATCATCCGTCACAAGGAGAATGGTTTCTTAGCCGATTACCTCTCCGCCGACAGTCTGGCGGAAGGTATCCGATGGGGAATAACCGAAGCCCGAGCCACCCTGTCGGAAGAAAACATGCGAAACGAAGTTTCCGAAAAATATTCCGGTGAAGTCGTTGCCAAGCAATATCTCGACCTCTACCAGAACTTAATCAGAAGAAAGGTAACACAATGAGAATACTACTTATTAATACTACAGAGAAGATAGGCGGTCCGGCTGTAGCCGCCAGCCGCCTGATGGAAGCCCTGAAGAATAACGGCATCAAAGCCAAACTACTGGTGCGCGACAAACAAACCGAACAGATCACCGTAGTAGAATTGCCCCATAACCTGCGCATGGTATGGAAATTCGTATGGGAACGAATCGTTATCTGGAAGGCCAATCACTTCAATAAAAGACATCTCTTTGCTGTAGACATAGCCAATACCGGTACGGATATCACCGCTTTGCCGGAATTCCAACAAGCAGACGTCATACATCTTCACTGGATCAACCAGGGAATGCTTTCTTTAAAGAACATCGAAAAGATTCTTGCTTCGGGCAAGCCTGTAGTCTGGACCATGCACGATATGTGGCCATGCACCGGTATCTGCCACTACTCCGGTGGATGCATGCATTACGAAGAAGAGTGCCATCATTGCCCTTTTATCCATAACGGAAGCAGAAAGAAAGATCTCTCCCACCGTATATTTCTTAAAAAGCAGAAACTATACGAAGGACGCCACATCAATTTCGTTGCCTGTAGTCATTGGCTGGAAGAACGTGCCAAGAAGAGTGCCCTTTTCAGCGGACACGTCATTACGAATATCCCTAATCCCATCAACACCAACCTCTACAAGCCTCATAATAAAAAGGCTGCACGGGAGAAGTGTATGCTTCCGCAAGACAGTAAACTGATTCTGTTCGGTTCGGTGAAGATTATGGATACCCGTAAGGGGGTAGATTACATGATTAAGGCGTGCAAACTGCTGGCAGAGAAATATCCGGAGTTGAAAGAACAATTGGGCGTCGTGGTCTTCGGTAACCAGTCGCAACAAATACAGAACATGTTGCCTTTCAAGGTTTATCCGCTCGCTTTCGTCAGCAACGAGCATCAGTTGGTAGATATTTACAATTCCGTAGACCTTTTCGTCACCCCATCCCTGGAAGAAAATCTACCGAACATGATTATGGAAGCCATGTCCTGCGGCATACCTTGCGTAGGTTTCAACGTAGGCGGCATACCGGAAATGATAGACCATCTGCACAACGGCTATGTGGCACAATATAAATCGGTTGAAGACTTCGCCAACGGCATCTACTGGATACTCACCGAACCGGAATACGCCACCCTCGCCGAACAAGCCTGCCGGAAAGCTGTTTCCAATTATTCGGAACGCGCCATTGCCAAGAGATACATTGACGTTTACAACAAAATAACCGGAAGACATGCATAATCGCCTTACGCCCAAGTTCAGCATCATCACCGTGACTTACAATGCCGAAGCCGTATTGGAAGACACGATACTAAGTGTGATCTCCCAAACCTACCACCACATAGAGTACATCATTATAGATGGTGCTTCCAAAGACCGCACCCTCTCCATTGCCGAAAGGTATCGTGACCGCATTACGCAGATCGTCAGCGAACCGGACAAGGGACTGTACGACGCCATGAACAAAGGCATCAACCTGGCAACCGGCGACTACCTTTGTTTCCTCAATGCCGGAGACAGTTTCCACGAAGATGACACTTTGCAGCAGATGGTACATACCCTGGGAATTGGTGAACTGCCGGACGTAATTTATGGTGAAACGGCTCTGGTTGATAAAGAAAGGCACTTCCTCCGTATGCGCCGCCTCTCCGCTCCCGAAGTGCTGACGTGGAAAAGTTTCAAGCAAGGGATGCTTGTTTGTCATCAGGCTTTCTTCGCTAAACGAGACCTGGTTGTACCCTACGATATGCAATACCGCTTCTCTGCCGACTTTGATTGGTGCATCCGCATCATGAAAAAAGCACGGACGTTGCACAACACGCACCTCACGCTTATCGATTATCTGGAAGAAGGCATGACCACGCAGAATCAGAAAGCCTCCTTACGGGAGCGCTTCCGCATCATGGCGAAACATTACGGGCTGGTAAGCACCGTAGCACATCATGCATGGTTTGTATTGCGGATGATATTAAAGAAATAAAACTCAAAGTAAGCCTCACACTTTGCACCTAATACAGTGCCAGAGTTGTGCCACAGCCTTGGCACAGCTTTGCCATCGCTTTGGCAAGATTATGCCATGCCTATGGCACAACTGTGCCAAAACGATGGCAAGATATGGCAAAAGCTTCAGTCTATAGAACACACACAGGGAGTTAGTGAAGAATCTCTGTCTTCAGCTCTTTCACCCCTTCCGAAGCTCCTTTCTGAATGACATGTATCTGCCTCATCGAGTGCGTATCCACCGGTTTCGGATCAATCAGATACACCTCTGCCGTTCTCGGTACATAATTCAGCAAACCTGCTGCCGGATACACATTCATCGAAGTACCTATGATTACAAAGATATCCGCCTTTTCCACATAGCCGATAGCCGTTTCTATCTCCGGCACAGCTTCACCAAACCAAACTATAAACGGACGCAACTGAGAGCCATCGCCTGCCTTGTCACCCATCTTCACTTCATACTCTTCCGGTTTCAACTCTCTTACATAACGGGGATTATAAGGATCACGGCTCGAACAAACCTTTGTCAACTCACCATGCAAATGAATGACGTGCGTACTTCCCGCACGCTCGTGCAGATTGTCCACATTCTGCGTAACTACCGTCACATTAAAGTCTTTTTCCAACTCGGCAAGCCCTGTGTGTCCTGCATTCGGTTCCACATCCAGCAATTGTTTACGGCGCTCGTTATAGAAGTTAATCACCAACTCCGGATCACGTATATACCCTTCGACACTGGCAACCTGCATCACCGGATATTTATCCCACAGTCCGCCTGCATCACGAAACGTACTGATGCCACTCTCGGCACTCATTCCGGCACCGGACAAAATCACTAAATTCTTCTTCATTGCCAAATCTCCTTTCTATTTATCGCAGTTTCTTTCCTACAAAAATACAGAAGATTGCCGAAGTTACCACAGATATAAGAAAATTTAAATCCTAAAAGCATAAATCATTCAAATAAAACCCTTACTTTTGCAACTTGTAATTTTGCAACTGATTGAAAGATACATCACTTTCAGTCTCAACCCAAAAGATATATGGATAAATTCAGTTACGCTATCGGCCTTGGAATAGGTCAAAATTTATTAAGCATGGGTGCAAAAGGCATCGAAGTAGATGACTTTGCACAAGCTATCAAAGACATATTAGAAGGAAACAAAACCGCTATCTCGCATGCAGAAGCCCGCGATATAGTGAACAAATACTTCGCCGAACTGGAAGAGAAAATGAATGCCGCCAGCATAGAACAAGGCAAACAATTCCTAGAAGAAAACAAACAACGTCCGGGTGTTGTTACCCTGCCAAGCGGTTTGCAGTACGAAGTCATCAACGAAGGCAACGTAGGCAAATATGCAAAAGCTACCGACCAGGTGAAATGCCACTACGAAGGTACACTGGTTGACGGAACTCTGTTCGACAGTTCTATCCAGCGCGGACAACCTGCCGTGTTCGGTGTAAACCAGGTAATCCCCGGTTGGGTAGAAGCTTTGCAGCTCATGCCCGAAGGTGCCAAATGGAAACTCTACATTCCTTCCGACCTGGCATACGGTGCACAAGGTGCAGGCGAAATGATACCGCCTCACAGCACACTGATCTTCGAAGTAGAATTACTTGAAATATTATCCCAAAAATAAAAAATAAACAGTAAAAGCAAAATGAAAAAAGTAACATTGATCATGGCTCTTGCAGTAGGCGCAGGTTTAGCTTCCTGTACTGCACAAAGCCCGAAAGCAAATTTGAAAACAGAAGTTGACTCATTGTCTTATGCCATCGGTATGGCTCGTACAGAAGGTTTAACTCAGTATCTGATGCAACAAGGTGTTGATACTACTCAGATGGCTGAATTCATCAAAGGTTTCAACGAAGGCGCTGCTAAGACCAGCGAAAAAGACCTCGCTTATATGACTGGTATGCAAATCGGTCAAATGGTAGGCAAACAATGGGTAGAAGGTTTCAACCAACAAATCTTCGGTAGCGACTCTACTCAGACTATCAGCCGCGAAAACATGCTGGCAGGTTTCATTGCAGGTATCACAGGTAAGACTGGCGTCATGACTAAAGAAGCTGCAACAACTTACATGCGCGAAGGTATGGAAAGCATCAAAGAAAAAGCTTTGGCAGTTAAGTATGCTGATAACAAAGCTGAAGGTGAAAAATTCCTCGCTGACAACAAAGGTAAAGAAGGTGTTGTAACTACTCCGAGCGGCCTGCAATACAAAATCATCACCAAAGGTACAGGTGAGATTCCTGCTGACACCAGCAAAGTGAAAGTAAACTACAAAGGTACTTTAATTGACGGTACTGAGTTCGACAGCTCTTACAAACGTAACGAGCCTGCAACTTTCCGTGCTAACCAAGTTATCAAAGGTTGGACAGAAGCCCTCACTATGATGCCTGTAGGTTCTAAGTGGGAACTTTATATTCCTCAAGACCTGGCTTACGGTGGCAGAGAAACTGGCGGTCAGATCAAACCGTTCTCTACTCTGATATTCGAAGTAGAACTCGTTGGCATCGAAAAATAAATATCGGCTGAAGATTTCTTCTTCACCCGCATGAACTTAGCGGACGAAACGGATGTAAACAAAAACATCTGCTTCGTCCGCTTCTTTTTTACTCTTTCCCTATTTTTTCCTCCATTTTTATAGAGAAATTAAAATAAAGTCCTATATTTGCTTACTATTTGATAAAAACAAGAACTTACATAAATTGATATTATGGAAAAAATAGACAATCTTGACCGGCAGATTCTGGAAATCATCTCTCAGAATGCCCGCATTCCTTTCAAAGATGTAGCTGCTGAGTGTGGCGTATCACGTGCTGCCATTCATCAACGTGTACAACGTTTGATTGATTTAGGCGTTATTGTCGGCTCCGGTTATCATGTGAACCCCAAATCTCTGGGATACAGAACCTGCACGTATGTAGGTATCAAGCTTGAGAAAGGTTCCATGTATAAATCAGTGGTTGCCGAAATGGAGAAGATACCGGAAATCGTAGAATGCCACTTCACCACAGGTCCTTATACAATGCTGACGAAGGTTTATGCACGCGATAATGAGCACCTGATGGACTTGCTGAATAACAAAATGCAGGAAATTCCGGGCGTAACCGCTACTGAAACGTTGATTTCACTGGAGCAAAGCATCAAAAAGGAAATTCCCATTTGCCCGGAGAAATAACAGATAGTTTATGGAATTCTTAAACGAATATCATCTTTCGGGACTGTTCATCGGCATTTGTACTTTTCTTATCATCGGGTTGTTTCACCCTGTGGTAGTAAAGGCCGAGTACTATTGGGGTACCAAGTGCTGGTGGATTTTTCTTGTACTGGGCATCGGAGGCGTCGCTGCTTCACTTTGCGTAGAAAATATCTTGGTTGCTTCCCTCTTAGGTGTATTTGCTTTTTCCTCGTTCTGGACGATCAAAGAAGTTTTCGAACAGGAAGACCGCGTAAAGAAAGGATGGTTTCCCAAGAACCCCAAACGTACGTATAAGTTCTAAAAACAAAGCAGCAAACAGTATATTTTACCCGAAAGGTTTGCATATTTCAACTGAATATACTATTTTTGTGCCCGCTATCCGATAGGATAACACCGGACTTGTAGCTCAGTTGGTTAGAGCAACAGACTCATAATCTGGAGGTCCCTGGTTCAAGCCCAGGCTGGTCCACGAAGTAAGTATAAAAGTCTCTGATTATCAGGGACTTTTTCTTTTTATATACTCCTCTACTCCCCCTCTTACTCCCCCTATCTTTTATACTCATTTAACCACTCAACGTTAAGGGTTGCAAAAAAAGCCTCTGTAGTCCTTATGTATAATCATAGAAAGAAGAGAGAAAAACGAAATCTCATTTAATATACTTGATTACCTCTTCTATTAAAGTTTGTCGATAAACTGAATCTATTTATCTTTGCAGAAATAAAAAACCCACTCCTTGATGGAATGGGTTATACCTTAAACTCAGTTACGTAACTTTGATAGTCAGAGGCTTTACTGAGCATCACGGTACAAAGATAGTGTTTTTTAATCAAGCAGCCAAAATGAAATATAAAAAATTCGTTAGATACTATTCATATTCAAGAGTTTCCAAGTACTATAAAGCAACCAAGTATAGTAAGGCTAAAGCCATGATGTTATATTATGGGAATCTAAAGATAGCACAAGCCTTTCATCCACTTTTAGGTGTTTTAGAGGTTATTCTTAGAAATAGGTTACATAGTGAACTTGCAAAGTACTTCAATGATGGGAATTGGATTATAAACCAACAATCCGGATTTATGAAAAGTCCTCTACTCATTAAGAAAAATAAGCGTACAGGAATAACTCTTACCAATGATTACTTATTTCGTGAAGTATCAAAAGCGGAACAGAAATTAAAGAACAAAGGTGTGAATATTACTGCCGGACGAATAATAGCTGAACAGACTTTAGGCTTCTGGATTAGCTTTTTTGACCTGATCCATTATAAAATTTTGAAAGGTGTTCCTATTCAAACATTCCAAAAACTACCTACTGGTTATGGAAGGAAAGAAGTATATGAAGCTTTGAATAAAATTCGTGATTTTAGAAACCGCATCAATCACAACGAATCCATTTGTTTTGTAGATAGAAGGTTGGATTTCTCATACGCCAAAGAAATATATCAAACAATCACTCAGATTTTGAGTTGGATTGATCCGGACATACAACCCTCTCTTTATGAAATAGACCGAGTTCTAAAAATCATCGAAAAAGAAGAGAATAAGCAACAATGCTAAGATTTCCCATCACTTAAAAAGCAATCTCTATAAACTGCAAAATAGGGATTGCTTTTCTTTTTATTATTTCCTCTCCTTTCCAAAACCCTCCAAATCCTTATATATGAGAAAATAGCTTGAAGTATAAGATTACATTCAGTGTATCAACTTCAAGCATAACAAAATAAAATTACCGGGTTGAACCTAAATTTCAGATAATGGTTAGGATTTCAATTCGATGGCTAGGAAATCAGCAGTAGTTATAGTAGCTTTAGTCTCTATACACGAACCTGAACAGAATAGCGAAGAATCAAGTCAGAACGAGGAGTTTTGATAACGGTTCTTCTTTTTTTTCTTCTCCCCATTTCTCCCCTTCAAAGCCTTATATATGAGAAATAGAATAAAAACAATAATATTAACAATTTAAAAACTAAGAGAAATGGGAAATTTAATGAAAGGAATCAGAATCGCAGCGTATGTAGCTGAGGTTATTATCGCAAGTTCAGTAGTAATTGAGCTTGTGGAAAAGTATGGCAGTAGATCTAAGAAATCCGCTGCGGGTAAAAAAGTTGATGCTGGTGATGCAACAACTGAAAACGAGTAATAGCATCTTATGAATTATGATAAAACACAAGATGTCGTTATTACAATACTGGAAGTAGCAGTTTCAGTATTAAAAGGAATCAAAAAGCTGAGAGGAATATTTGTAAAAGCAAAGAAATAACCTCTTAGCTTTTTTTCGTTTATCGGATTTTATTAACAACTAAAATATGGAAACAATGACTAATGAACTTACTATCATTCCAAGAACAATCGGAATGGTAACAAGAATGATGGATGCGGTTAATATCGAAGATGCAGTAATCGTATCGGAAGAAGAACATCCAAATTTCATTGAGAGTAACACTTCGGGTATCACACTTGAAGAACTTGAAAGAAACTGTATTGTACCAAGCTTCAGTGATAACCAGCTAACGATCAGTCACCAGGCATTTATTCACCAGGTCGAGGATGCTGCAAGGATGTATTTTATAGGTGAGAACTTTGGAAACACGGAAATCAGAGTATCACATAAAATCTTAGGACGTGTACCGAGTGCATTGACCAAGAAAAAGGAAGAGCTTAAACCGGAGGACGAAACTGTCTATTATCAGAGAATGGCTTTCTGTTTTCATATCCGTTCTATGAGCAGAATAATGAATGGTGAGGAAGTACATCTTTGCATTGGTGGCGTTAGAAGTTTGAATGAAGAAAACTTATACGCCAGAAAATCACCTGAAAAATGCAGGATCTTTATTGGTTGGAAAGTGAAAATTTGTAGCAATATGATGGTACAGAACACAGGTCTGACCGGAAGATTAGAGGTTATGAGTGATGCAGATATATACAGTTCAGCACTCAGACTATTTCAAGACTTTAATCCGGAGCAGAATCTCAGGTTACTTGAAGGCTTAGGAAGAACGATGATTTCACAAGAACAGTTTTGTCAGATAATTGGTAGGCTCAGACTATATCAAGCATTACCTGCTTCACAACTTAAAGAACTGCCTAAAATTGTCTTGGGTGATTCCAATGTAAATGCAGCAACGAGAGGCTACATAGAGAATCCTAATTTCGGGTTACGTGGTAGAGATAAGATTTCATGTTGGGACTTGATGCAGCTACTCAATGATGCGGCTAAACAATCCTATATTGATAAGTTCTTGGAGAGGAATCAGAACTGCACTGACTTTGCTATTGGTATTCAGAAAGCCTTGAATGGTGAAGATACTGAAAATTATAATTGGTTTTTGAGCTAGACCTGAAAATAAATCAGCTCACAAGGGAGAAAGATCTAAAAACTATAAACCGGATCTTTCTCCTTTTTTTGTTGAATCAATTTTAAAACTTATAAGAAAATGAACGAAGAATATTTGAATGAAAACAGCAGAGAATTCAAAGCGGCAAAAGCACTTGAACATGCTTTGAACGATTATGGGTGGAATGAAAAGAAATTCGCTTTGGCAGTGACTACATTCCACAGGACATTGCAACAAACTCTATTCAGAAGTATTGTTGAAGTGATTAGGATTATGGGGAGCGAGGATTACAGATATGATCTGAGGAACAAAGCTTCATATGAGATCTGTAAAAAGATAGTGGCTTCAGGAGTTTTGGACGAAGCAGCTATACCATTTATCTAAGACGGTTGAAACATACCAAACTAATATTCCGAGGAGGGATATTTCCGATTAAAAGGAAGTATCTCTCCTTTTTTTATTTACCAACAATTTAAAATACAGAAGATTATGTTATACTATAATTTTTATGGTTACGAAGGGTTTAAAGCCCTCTTCGGACTTGAAAAGAGAGATAATGATGTAGCAGTAAGAAAAAACAAGATACTGCTGGGGCATTTAAAGAACCTTGCATTGCTCAGATATTGCAGGGAACATAACAACTATACCTTGCTGCATATACACGATATGGCTGACCTACAAAAGAAAGTAATGGAAGCTGTCATTGAATCAGGAGAGAATGATGAAAGATTACCTTATGAAGTGGAACTTATAGGCAAGACATACTATTCCTCCAAATATAAGACTGACGAAGCTAAAGGTCTGTGTGAGGATCTGGATAAAAGCTCAATCCGTTATATAAATGTTGAGCGTAACCGGATTTTTAAGATGCGTTCAAGTAAATTTATGAGAGAGCTTATCCTTGAAACAGAAATAGGGAGACTGCTTTCTCCAAGTGTCATAAACTGGATTTCAGGAGATATGTTTAGCCTGCAATGGGCTACATACACACATGGAAACTCACCGGATATAGAACTTCATGTCAACGATGAGTTTTGGAGAATCTATAGCAGCAATTACTGTAAAGGAAATTTTGGTTCATGTATGGTGGATGAGGATCGGACTTCATTCTATCATGATTCAGTAAAAGCCAAAGCAGCATACATAACGGATAAAACAGGATTGATTGTAGCCAGAGCCATTCTATTCACTGACGTTACGGATCAGGACGGTAAGAAATGGAGACTGCTTGAAAGACAATATTCCTCGGAAAGTGATGATGTATTGAAACGTCTGCTTGTTGATAAACTTATTCAGGAGAATTATATTGATGGTTATAAAGTGATTGGTGCTTCTTGTCACCAAGCAAATTCATTCGTGGATGTGTATGGCAATTCGCTGTCTGATAGTAAATTTGAAATAGACTGTGAGCTGGAACTGGAGGACACACTTTCCTATCAGGATTCTTTCAAATGGTACAGCTATAATCTGAACAAAGCCTATAATTACGGGAACTCCAACTTTTCATACAATCTTGATACCACAGACCTTAACTTATATGGCGATACTGATGATAATGAAGAAGAGGATGGTGAATGGGATGATTATCATCAATACTATTGTAACAGTACTAGACCCTGTTATCGGAATGGAAGGGAAATCTGGGTTGATTCTGAGAACCTGGATGATTTTGTATGGATTGAATCAAAAAACGAATATCACCATGAGGAAGATTGTATCTGCTGTGATGATTGTCAAACACATATTCTGTTGGATGATGCTGTATATTCAGAAGTGACAGAGGAATACTACTGCTGCGGGGAGTGTATGGAGAAAGCAGAGGATGAATTCAAACGTAAGAACTGGCATTATTCCGAGTATGATGAAGCATGGTATGAGAACCTTGATGATATAACCTATATCCATGTCTGGAATGAATCGGAAGGCATCTATGAAGAGAAGTCCATTTGGATAGACACATTGGATAAACTTATTGAGAATGAAGATGTATGGCAGTTTGATGAGGATGTATTTGATAAGGTAAATCCAAGCACCAATCTTCCATACGGTTATAAACTTAAAAAAGAAATAAATCATGAATATACAATTATTGAAGCGGCTGTATAGTATCTACAGTCCCAGTGGAAAGGAACAGAAAATGATAAAGTTTCTCTGTTCCTATATAAAACAACTTCCCGGACATATATCAATATCAAAGGATAAATTCGGGAACTTGTATATAGTGAAAGGAGAAGCTGAGACGTATCCTTGTTTGGTCAGCCATATTGACCAGGTATCACATTGCAAGCATTCAAAGGATTTCAAAGCAGTGGAAACCAGAGACATTATATTCGGTTATTCGCCAAAGAACAGAAGATTTGAGAACTTAGGAGCAGACGATAAAAACGGTGTCTGGATCTGTCTTGAATGTCTGAGGAAGTATGATTCTGTTAAAGTAATCTTTTTCAGGGAGGAAGAGACCGGATGTCGTGGTAGTTCAGAAGCGGTGATGTCCTTCTTTGATGATGTAAGATTTATTATCCAACCTGATCGCAAAGGCAATTCGGATCTTATTACAAGCATAGGTTATTCCGGATTATGTTCAGAAGAATTCATTGAAGCGATAGAGCCTGAAAAATGGAACTATAAGGAGGAAAACGGATTAATGACTGATGTTCTGACCTTGAAAGAAAACGGACTTGGAGTGTCTTGTATCAATGTCTCATGCGGTTACTATAATCCCCATTCGGATGAGGAGCTTACAATAAAGAAAGACCTGTTGAAATGCTTGTTGTTTGTAGAGCATGTCATAGAGGATTGTTCCGGTGTCTATCCCCATGCTCAGGAAGATCCATATTTCAACCATTATGAGTTTGAGGATGAGATTTATGATATACTGAATAATGACCCTACTTTGACAGCCGAAGACCTTTATGATATGTACTCCACTAATTTCCCTCATTTGAAAGTGGAGGATTATGAAAGGATATGTGGTGATTATCGGATGTTCTGGTGTGATGATGAAGAAGATATGAACTTAAAAACAAATAATCATGGAAAGAGATAAGAATTACGATCTGGAACTGGCTAAGTATATCTGGTCAATCCTAAAATCCAATCTCCCTGTTCTAATGTCTTGGGGAGTTGAGATTGAAACAGTGAAGGTAATAAAGTGTGGTATTGAATTTAAAGTAAACGGATTCAAACACACAGGAAAAGTTCAGATAGTATTAAATGAAGGTGCGGATCTGTTTGAAGTTTATCTGATTGGTGAAAACGGAGCAATCAAGGATAAGAGAGAAGAGATCTACTTTGACATGCTTGTTTCTGAGGTGGATGAACTTGTAGAGAAAACCGATGATTATGAAAAGAGGATTTCTGATACATATAATATAATAAGGTATTAAGGAATCTCTGAAAAATCGGAATATGTGAAAACTGGCTTTCTGTGAGAGAGTAGAATTTATAAGAACTCGAAATCTCATGGGAAGCCTTTTTTATAAATCGGCTTAAAGGTTATTGAACGGTCGTTTAGTAACCGGGAAGAGCGTTAAATATATGTTAATTATGGAACAGAAAAATTATGTAGCCTACTTACGACAATCCACGGCAAAACAGGAAATGTCAGGATTGGGAGTAGAGGCACAAAGAGAAATAATACAGAATTACCTGAAGGACAGAAAACCGATCTCTGAGTATATTGAAACAGAGAGTGGTCGTAAATCCAACAGACCCAAACTTACAGAAGCTTTGGAATTATGTAAAAAAACAAAGTCTATCCTGATTGTAGCCAAACTTGATAGACTAAGCAGGAATGTAGCTTTTACCAGTAAACTATTGGAGAGTGATGTTGAGATTGTCTTCTGTGACTTTCCGGAGGCTAATAAACTGGTCCTTCATATTATCAGTAGCATAGCAGAGTATGAAGCAGGATTAATCAGCCAGCGGACAAAACAATCCCTGAAAGCTAAGAAAGCAAGAGGATATAAGCTTGGTAAATCAGAGAACTTGCTGAACAGACTGGATCAAGCGGTAAAGAATAGCAATAAGACCAATCATCAGAAAGCTCTTGACAATTCTAACAACAAGAGAGCCATAGCCTTACTTAAAATCTTGGTGAAAGAAGACAAAAGCTTATCGGAAATGGCTCGAATCTTGAATAATGAAGGATTTGTAACAGCTCTAGGAAGTCAGTTCAGAGCTTCACAGGTTAGTATATTATTGAAAAGGTATAACTTAAAATGAGACTGGAGTTATGGAACCGCAGTATGTTTTAATTTTAGATTTTTGTACTGGAGTTTTGAATATCATAAAGCTGACAGATGAAGAGTTAAGAGAATCAGAAAATTACGAGGACTTTGAGGATTTTCTCTCAACCCTTGAAGAGAAATACGGATTCAGGCTTAATAGTTGCCAGTGGATGACTACTGAAAACTTAGATATCTATTGCTATCAAGATGGTAAGGAGGTAGATTGTGCTGAACTGGTGTGAACTTGATTCAGTAAGGTAAGAGTAAATAAAGGGAAACTGAGGTAATACTTGGTTTCTCTTATTTTTTCTTCTTTATAACCCAATAGAAAAGGTTATCAGGTATAGGGGTTAGTCGGAGACAAAAGTATGGAACGAAGTGGAATGTAATACATAACTTTCTTTAGAAAGATAGAAGTGTTATAAAAAAGTCTGCAAATTGGTGCAAATGCTTAAAGAATAGTGATTATAGATATTTTTTTATAACATCCATCCTTCGGTTATGTACTATACTCATACTTCGTATAAGCTTCTATCTCCGATTAGCCCGAATTAAGATAGAAATATGATTGAAGTTTTAGGTTAACTATATCGTAAGTATGGGAATAAATCAATTTCATATATCATTTGAAAGATAAAATGAATCATAAGGTTACGTTTAATCATATTACTATCCAAGCATTCAATAATATTTTCTTAATTTTACCGTCTCTGAAAGTGTTGTTTTCCTTATATTTGAAGAAATAATACTCAAAACAAGAGCGTTACATTGAACAAAAAATACTATCTTTGCGGTGTTCGACTGGAGAAATGGTCGGATGTATAGAAAGCGTTTTTTGCTTTATCCTAAGATCAAAGTCTGGAAAATTTTGAAACTTAGAAGGATAGAGACAATGTAACGCTCATTCTGTTTGCATGTATCTGGTATAGCTAATGCTGTATCTTCTACATAGCTAATAGCGTGAGTATTGTTTCTTCATATTCATTTCTAAGTAGGTATTTCCAGACACCGGATCTTGATGAATAGTAGAACAAGTCCTCACGCTTTTCTTATTATAAACAAACTACTACTTGGAGGCTTGTAGTGAAATAAGAGATTTGAACTATGAAGCCCATCTTTCCTAATCCTCAAATGCAATCCGGTTGGATGCAGCTGTTATTCTGTTTTGAGAAAGAAATCATAGAAAGAGATCTGGTATATTCGGAACTAAATGAAAATCAAGATACTTATGAGCACAAATATATATGGTTCAATCTGTGGAAATCTATTACTAACCAAATATTAGAACAAGTAACTAAAAGTAAAGAATTAGCCATAGACTCATTGGATAAATATGTATTATGTAATAATCTCAAAAAGCGGAATACCCAATCAAAAACGAATTGGGAAAAGAGCTTATACAGACAATGTATGAACTTTCTCCCCTATAGCTGGAAAAGTTTAGAGGATTCAGATAAATGTGAAGATGACGCTTATTATAAGCGTGTATCTCCTGAACTTAGAATAAATTCAAAAATCAAGAATGGTTCTTTAAAAGATATAGCAACTTTCTTACATTACTATAATATAAGACGAATTAAATAATTAATAAAAAGATATGCTATGAGAAAAGTTATAAGTATTATTTCCTTATTGTTTTCATTGTCCCTCTTTGCTCAACAAGCGAAGAAACCGACTATTATGATTTTGCCCAGTGATAATTGGTGTGCTGCCAGATATTTTACGAAGTCATACTCAGACCAAGGACAAAAAGTTATTCATTCTGATTATCGAAGGGCTTTCCTAGAAGATGGTGAATTAGGAGCTGTTATCAGTAAAATCGGAGAAGTGTTAACAGAGAAAGGATATAGTTTGAAAGATGCAGAACAAGCTGCCAAATCTCTGGAAACAAATCTTGCGGAAAATGATGTAACTTTTAGTCGTAGCAGTAATGCAGGATTAGCTGTATCACCTTTGGATATGCTAAAACAGAGAGTTAAATCAGACATATTAATTCAAATAAACTGGAATGTCAAAAAAGAATCTATAATGTTCACAATAGAGGCGTTTGATGCATATACAGATAAAAGAATAGCAACTGCAACTGCAACCAATGCAAGAGGAAGAGAGCTTATACCTTTACAAATAGAAAATGCCATAAAGAAACACATCAAGAAATTTGATGAACAGATGGATCGCTACTATCAGAATATGCTGATGAATGGTAGGGAAATTTCTGTAAATTTACAAATTTGGGATAATTCAGACGTCAATTTAGAAACAGTTTATGAAGGTGATGAGCTGATTTGGCATATACAAGACTGGTTCTCTCAAAATACAATAAAATCGCAATTTAATCTGAGTGATGCTACTGATAATTTTGCTCGTTTTGAACAAGTGAGAATTCCTTTAATCAAGAGGAATATGGCATTGGATGCAAGAGGTTTTGTTAGAGACTTGCAGAAATATTTACAGCAACAGCCTTATAACATAACATCCAAAATAATTATGCAAGGTTTAGGAAAAGCAACTTTAATCATAGGAGAAAAGTGATGAAGAAAATCATATTAATTTATTTTTTAATTTCATTATTTGCATTGGACTTATATTCAAATGCAATCACTGGAATAGCTATTAATGTTTATATTCCTGAGAATATCTCCTTACAGTCTGAAAGTAGGAGTTATCTTACCGATAAAGTATCACAACTACTTTCTGAAAATCATATTCTAGGAAAAAATTATAGTGATAGATTCTATTTAACGGCTAAGATACACATTGTTGAAAAGAACATTGTTGGAGGAATGCCACAAAGAGTTTCACAAAAAATAGAGGTTACTTATAAAATAGGTGATGCGGTCGATAACATAGTTTATTCAACTTTATCCCAAACTTACGTGGGAATTGGTACAAATGAAACCAAATCTCAAATCAACGCTTTTGCCCAGATTAAATCAAATCTCTCTTATCGCAATTTTTTTAATGAAGCTAAAGAACGTATTTCTGCTTATTATTCACAACGCTGTGAAAGTATTATTCAAGAAGCTGAGTTATCCTCACAAAACAAGGAATATAGTAAAGCAATATACAAACTATCACTAATTCCCTATGGCGTGGCTTGTTATAATAATGTCCTAAATCTAATGAAGATCTATTATCAAGAAAAGATCGAATATGAGAATTTAGAATTACTAAACAAAGCCCAGCAAATTTGGAGCAGTAGTCCGAATAAAGAAGGAGCACAGAAAGCTATTGTCTATTTGGAACAAATGAAAGCTGATCAAAAAAATCAGAAGGAAATACAAGAACTCTTAGCTTCCATGAATACCAAACTTCGAGAAGATGAAGTTAGAGAATGGGATTTTATGCTAAGGCAATATGAGCAAGAGCAAATATTAAAACAGCAAGAACAAGTATTACAACAACAAGCAGAACAGAATGAGACTGATATATTTAATACTTGTCTGCAATTAGGATTTGAATTTTTATCGAATAGTTTTCAACCAATAAATATTATAGAAACTTTATTACTATGGTAACAATGAAAAAAATTATTGTATTAATTCTTTTTATTTTGGGAACATCATTGGCTAATGCACAAGATGTAAAAGTGGTGTCTTCTGGACAAGGTACAACAGAAGATGAAGCAATTAAGATCGCATTAAGAACTGCATTAGAGGATGCTTTTGGAACATTTATTTCATCTTCTACTGAGATAGTGAATGATATTCTTATTTCAGATGAAATAGTATCTTTAACACAGGGGAATATAAAAGAATATAATATTGTTAACTCATCACGTTTGGAAAAAAGGTTATATTCTGTGACTGTTGAGTCTATTGTTTCTTTAAATAAACTATCTTCCTATTGTGAAAGTAAAGGAATGAGTATAAATTTAGATTTAAGTGCATTAAGCATGGATCTTAAAATGCAAGAGTTTAATAGGCTAAATGAAAAAAAAGTCTTGAAGAATTTATGTAACCAAATATTGTTGGAAAATCCTCAATTATTTAACTTTAAAATAAGATCGGAAGAGCGTCGTGTAGGGAAAGAGTGTAGATCTCGGTGGTCGCCGTATCATTAAAAAAAATAGTGTGTAGAGGTAGTAGGGTGATTGCTGCTTAAAGATTCTGTGAACTTCGGGTCGTA
>ENA-UPXC01001650-UPXC01001650.1-human-gut-metagenome-genome-assembly--contig:-NODE-1650-length-30301-cov-14.849722_pt1 | contig 30301 bp, 22 predicted proteins | sample MGYA00250047_ERZ773371 | MGnify/ENA primary metagenome ERZ773371 (study PRJEB29103, sample SAMN06111975) | human gut metagenome | biome: human gut; feature: ankylosing spondylitis patient; material... | reverse complement strand
GAGTTTAGACACAATGCCGCGGTGCGATGGCGCATCGAACCAGCCCTTGCGTGCGAGAAATACACCGAAGCCGATCACGATGAGTAAAACGCAGACCGCGGATAGTGAATGAAGTATTGTGGCGGCTAACATTATTTTTCCTTGGAATTTGCCAATAGTTTAGTCCTGCAATCATCGTCAATCGAAGATAGAAAGACTCGAAAACTAAAGCAAAAACCGCCTTAGAAAAGGCGGTCGGAAGTACGTGTGAACATGTTCACACAGGGCAATTACAGGGCTTCTACAAACTTTAAAGCGGCGGTGACAGAGGCGAAGAATGCCTTGATACCGGAGTTTTGTGTCTTGCTGTCGATATTCTGTTCTGCAGTCGGCCACCAGGCAAGGATTTCGTTTTTAACGAACTGCTGGGCTTCTTCGATTTTGTCTTCGGCTAAAAGATGGCCGAGGAAAGCAAGCTCGACGGCGATGTGGTCATCAGGCAGGTTGGAAGTGTTTTGAAGGCCTTTGCTGAGATACGTTTTAAAAGCTTCGTGGGTGTTCTTTCCGGTCACGGTAATCAGACCGCCGGCCCAGAAAGAATGTGTCATTCCGATCGTCGTGTCACCGACACCGTAAAAGAGTTTAGCCGCATCACGGTCAAAGTCTTCATTAAAAGCGACGTTGCCGAAGCGAGAGCCGTTAAATCCGACTTCATCGGCTATGCTGTTAAAAGCTTCTGCAGCCTTGGGGTAGACGGAAGTTTTATTCTCATGCGGGTCGAGAATAATTTCACTTAAGACGGTGATGATTTTAGCTAATGCTTCTGAGCATTCTTCTCGAGTGATTTCTTGGTAATTCATATTTATCCTTTGGGACTGCGGACAAAAACTGCGCAGAATTTTTTCATTGCAAGGAACTGTATCAGTTAAGTGATCGCAGGGCGAGCTTTTTAATTCGGACTTAGGGAAAACTGAGAGACAAGCAGGTGACGACTCCCGAAAATTAGTCTTATCGAAAATAAGGACGGCAGTCTTCAAACCTAAAGTTGGAAAATCCATCGAGTCGGGTTGTTATTTTCGAGGCACGAGCCATTTTACTGTTTTGGAAAAGTTGAGACAAAAAAGGCGGGTCCCGGACCCGCCCCAAAAATACCCTAAGAGACACGAAGCGGTGCCGCACGCTTCCGGCACCGCAATTCAAACTCAGGCTTTAACTTTCATAGCCCCAAAGTCCGTAATGGAAGAAATGAAGCGGATCTTCGGAGAAGTGCCGGCATCCTTATTGATGATCTGGGCCTTAGCAATCAAGGCTTTCTGAGCATCAGTCGGGTTGTCGTAGTCTACTAACTGCAAAGCCTTAGTCGAGCAGACTTCAACGCAGGCAGGCAAGCGTCCTTGGGAAGTACGATGCGTGCACAGAGTGCAGTGCTCGGCTTTTCCGGGGATACGCGTTGTCCAAGCTGTCGGGCTGGCGCTTCTTCCTCCGAGCGGTTTGAGGTCTCCGTAGTAGGACTGTTTGTTCGGATCGGAGAATTTAGGCGCACCGTACGGACAGGCAGCTAAGCAGCCTTTGCAGCCGATGCACTTCTTCTGGTCGATCAGAACTTCACCGTGCGGTCCGAAGTAAACGGCTTTTACCGGGCAGACCTTCATGCAGGCGGGATTTTCGCAGTGCATACAGGAAACGCGGAAGTATTCGATGACTTCTTCAGCCGGATGCTCAAGTCTTTCCAAATGGTTCCACTTCACACCGGGCGCAACTTGGTTTTCTTCTTTACAAGCGACGAAGCAGGCGTGGCAGCCGACGCAGTCGTCAGCATTAACAATGATTCCATATTTGCTCATGACGATCTCCTTAGGCTTTCTTTTCAATACGGACGGGATTTTCGAAGTAGCTCGGATAACCGGACAACGGATCGCGATTGCCGCGGTTCATGAGTTTCTGGGTATTCTGGTTGTCGAGCCAGCCGTATTGAGCGTCAATCGTGCCGACAGGAACAATCAGAGAAACCACTGCTTTGGCTTCTACTGGTCCGCCGTAGGGAGATGTAATAAGGATGGTATCGCCTTCCTTAATACCTCTGGCCTCAGCATCCCTCGGGTTGATGTTGACGTGCAGGCAGTCTTCGATTTCCATCAGATAGGGCTGGTCCGTACGGGTCTTGCTGTGTGTGATGTACGGTTTGCGAGAACCGTTCATGAGGCGAAGATCAAATTCTTTGCTGAGCTCGGTCATCGGTTTGTATTCCGGGAGGCCGGGGTAGCCGAATTTAGCCGCACGATCAGAGAAGAAGTCCAGCTTGCCGGAAAGCGTGTTGAAGCCGGGTTTTCCGTCCGGACGCAGTCTTCCGTCTTCGTACTTCTTGAAGCCGGGTTTGGGAGCCGGGATACGGCTGATCTGAGGCAGCGCGTCTCTGAACTTGACCAGGTCGCCGCCTTCGTACTGATGAAGGATGAAGTCGAGGGCCTTTTCGGGATCACCGTCAAAGAAGTGTTCAGGTTTATCGATAATGCAACCGAGTTCCAGCGCAATACGCCAGTCTTCTTTAGCTTCTCCAAGCGGTTTGATCGGTTTCCGAACGGCAATGTTCGGGCCGTACCAGCCGAAAGGAGCATGGCGTTCATAGTTCATCGCAGCAGGCAGAATAATGTCCATGTTGCGGTGGCTGTCTTTGCGATGGAAGTAATCTGTTGCGAAAGCAAAATCTAACTTCGAGAGAGCGTCGTTATAGACATCAGGCTGCGGCCAGATGTTGACGTTAAAGCCCCAGCCGCAGAAGACTTTGACCTTGCCGTCGCGAACCCATTCAGGCAGATTGTTCGGGCTAGTCTGATCCTGCAGGTCATGCCAAAGCGGAAGTTCCTCTTTATCTAAGCGGCGAGCTTTCACTTCAGGGGAGTTCCACCATTTCTTGTCGGCCATAGCAGGATGCAGACCGAAGGCGGCCATGGACAAGCCTTTGGGAGGCTGACCGAAGGGAACGCCGCCGGGGATGTCGATGTAACCCATCAGGATTGGCAGCAGGAGCAGACCGCGAGTGTTGTTCACGCCGTTGGAGTTGTGAGACAGAGACTGAGTCGTCAGAGTGAAGGAGCCCGGACCCTGAGCCCAGAGGCGAGCGGCTGCGACAACTTTGTCGGCAGGTACACCGGTGATTTCCTGAGTCTTTTCAGGAGTGAACTGGTCAACGTACTTGGCGTATTCTTCGAAACCGTGTGTCCACTGATCAATGAAAGGCCTATTAATAAGGTTTTCTTTGATCAGGACGCGGGCGATGCCGGCAGCTAAGGCGGCGTCCGTACCGATCGCCGGAGCCAAATGGATATCTGCGATTTCTGCGGCTTTGGTTCTTCTGGTATCAACCGTGATGATCTTGCAGCCACGTGCTTTTGCGGCCTTAATGGCTTCCCACCAATCCAGGGGCTGAGCCCAAACGTTGGTAGCCATAATCATGTAGACCTTGGTGTCTTTCGTCGGTGTGGAACCGTTGTTCGGCTGTCCGAAGTTGAGCTGTTCAGCCATCATGCAGCCGGAGCGGCAAGCGGCAGAGGATTCCGTGGCCCAAGTGGGAGAGTCGAAATAACGAGCCAAACGATAAATAGAGGGTCTCGGTTCTTTCGGGTCGCCTGCATAGAACATGACGGATTCGGGACCGTATTTCTTTTTGGCGGCGAGCATGTTGGCAGCGATGGTCTTGTAAGCCTCATCCCAGGTAATACGAACCCAGCCCGGATCTTCTGCGCCTTTGGGGGCCGTACGCTTCATCGGATAAAGCAGACGATTCGGGTTATACAAGCGCTGCAGAGTGCTCATGCCTTTAGAGCAGAGCCAGTGACGCGGATTTTCTTTCCAGTTCTGAATACTGATGATGTTATTGCCCTGTGCCTGGAACTGAATTCCGCAGGAAGGTACATGGTTGCAGGAATCGCAAATGGCAAAGCCCGTCCATTCCTGAGGCTGGGGATTTGCAGCCTGTGCAAGAACGGAAGTGGCCGGAGAGACGGCCGGAAGAGCGGAGATTGCCTTGAGAATTTGCCTTCTTGAGAGTTTTTGCATAATTGTTTCTCCTTGGTCAACATTGGGGTGCTTCTGAGTGAAATTTTGGAGTGATTTTTACACTTTGAAAAGAGGAGTTTTCCTGTCATATTTGATTAAAATTGACAGAAATCCTCATCAAAATTGATAACGATATGGCCCAAGACCGTCCAAACAGTGAATTGCTTAGATTTCTCGCTGAGTTTTACGATTCTCGCAACCTTATTTCTACGGCTAATCGCCTAGGAAAGGGCTCTGCGACATGTTTTCGCCTATTAGCCCAGGCCCGTGAAATTTTCGAAGATCCGTTGTTTGTAAAGAGCGGACGTGCAATGATGCCGACACCCAAGATGGACTCCTTGATTGGCGAAATCCAATCTATTTTGATGCGCATTGATCGTCTTCCGAGTCCAAAAGTTTTTTCTCCTAAGGAGTTAACGCAAGATTTCCGTATCGGCTGTATCGATAATGCGGCACTTAGATTTATTGTTCCTTCGTTAGCGAATTTGTATGCCCAGGCCCCGAATATTCGCCTTTCTATAATTTCACTTCATGAGCATTTTCAGTGGGCGCTGGAGAAGGGCAACATTGATATCGTCATTTATGCCCCGCCCAACCTCAAGCTAAGGGAATTAGGAAAGAAATTTCACTACGAAACGCTGTACAACACAGACCATGTGTATGTCGTCAGGAACACGCATCCCTTGGCAATAAAACTTAGAGAAGGCAAACAGCTTAAAAGATCGGATCTAAAAAATTATCGTTTTATTGCCGTGAAGTACGGATACTCAGAAGGCAAGATCACTACGGACTCCTCAGGTTTTGAGGAAGGGAGCAATATCGCCATTGATACTCCTTATCTTTTAACGGTTCCGCACATGCTCACACAGTGCGATCTTATCGGGCGCCTGCCGGAATCATCTGTGAAAGAACTTATCGGCAATTTGCCGCTGACCATTCTTCCAAAGAATTTGGTTGCTGATCCGGCTTGGACACCGGTGTTTTTGTGGCATGACCGCACGCATTTTGATCCAGCGCATCAGTGGTTCCGATCGGTATTACTGCGCAGTCTCGAAGAAAAAAGGGCAAAGAAACGGCAGGAAAGCAAAAAGTCGTCTAACCTCTTTGGTGAACAGGATGCTGCAGAAGGCTGGCTGGAAGCCTATTGATGGTTTGTTCCGAAACCGTAGTTTTCTTGAAAACCTTCAGGAAAAAGCCTCAATAAGGCGTCTTGCAGATTAGATACGGCACCGAGATCGAATCAGTCAAAGGAAGGAACATAGGCAAACAACACAGCAATCAACAAGACCGGCAGCATGTTGGCCACCTCAAATTTCTTTCCAAAAACCAAATTAATACCAACGCAAAAGATCAGCATTGATCCGGTCATGGAAAGATACTCAAGAGCCTTTGTGGTCAAAATAGGTTCGATGAACACTGCAAGGAGCGTAATACTTCCCTGGAAAAGTCCCACGGGAATTGCAGAAAAAGCGCATCTGATACCTAACGATGCAGTCAGTATGAAGATTATGACAAAGTCCAAAATGGATTTAGCAGCGAGAATAGATACATCGTTGTGGATACCGTCTTGCACCGCTCCTACTACGGCCATGGCTCCAATACATACAGTTAACGAAGAAACAACAAAGGCGGTGACGAAGTTGTTGTCATTATTTCTGTGAGCTCTGTTTTTCAGGAATTCTCCAAATTTTTCAATTTTTCCTTCCAGATCAAATACCGTCCCGAGAAGCGTCCCGACGGCATAGCTCAGAACCACAACTAAGACGCCGGAAGTGAAAATTACGCCGTCCTTAATTCTGAACATCTGCTCTAAGCTGCCTGCGATCCCAATGAAAATAACGCACAGCCCGCACGCGGAGATTAAGGCCTTTTGATGGTTTTCAGCCAAACGGTTTCCGAAAATAATGCCTAGTATGCCGCCGATGGTAATAGCGAATACGTTTATCAGAGTGCCTAGTCCAGCCATTTGATTATCGAGGGAATGAGGATTTTTGTGATTCTTTATTCGAGCGCAGTATAAGCTTCGCCGTCCGAGTTTTTAGAGGATAAGGTTAATGCTTTTTTAGGCTGCTGGTGAAGTTCCCATGAAATGAAAAGCTCGAACGGAGAACGCATTGTCGAAAACGACAGGTGAATTTTGCCCCATGGTTACATCTGCAAAAGCTAACCTTATGTAAAATCGAAACTTTTCACAAGAATAATTACTTTTGAGTCCAAGGTGAATCAGTCATTACGTTTTGATAAGAAGGATCGAGATCTGCTCGTCAAAATTAACGAGGTCATCGATTCCGGGAATGTGTCTTCTGCCGAGCAGGAGACTTTTAGAACCTCTCTGCATCCGCACGGCATTCAAAACATGGTCAGCACCCATGAAGAACGAATGGCGATGGCTGAAGTCAACCTTTTGCAGCGATTAAACGACGGAACGGGCGTCGAGGCAAGACTTTCTGCCCTTAAGACGCTCCATGAAGAAGTGCTGTACAGTGCGCAAACGCCATTCCGTTTTAATACTTCACGAGTGCTGATTCAGCTCATGAAGGAGATTGTTCGCGCACGCGGCAATGAAGAAGAGCAGCTCCGTCTGATTCACGATTTCCAGAAAGTGGCGGCCGGCAATCCACGCATTGTGCGTGCTTTCCTTTCTAAATTCTTCCTGCTGGAGATGCCGGAAGAGTGGAATCAGAAAACGATGGACGATCATGTCCACGATGCAAACACCATGGGCCGTAAGAATTCGACCTATTTGGTGATGGACGCGCGCGTTAAGGGTATTCGCCGTCTGACGGTGGTTTACTACAATTTTGTTGACTCCAAGGTGGTCTACGAACTTTATGAAGCTGCCCATATCATGGGCATTTCAGTTCGTTTGGGCATTAAATTCAAAGCCCGCTTCCACGACCGTTACGTCGAATTTCTTTGGACGCCGAAGGGCTTTACGGATACGAAGTCGGTCTTGGACTTTTTAAAAGAGCCCGAAACCGAAGCGTTAATGCAGGAAGGACGTGCAGTCGAAGACTGGGCCAGAGAAGAGGTTCTGCAGACCTTAGAAGCCTTTAATGCCAAGCATGCCGCCGAGATCTCCAAGGAATGGGGCATTGAGGTTCCCCTTCTGTCAGAAAAAGAATTTGATGACTACGTCGGCATGGGGCAAACCACGCTGATTCGCCTTTCTGAATTTGTGCATTCCCAGCTGCTTCCGCTTGTCGAGGCAGAAGCTGAAAAGGTCAAGCAGGAGCTCTTGTGCGCTTCTGCTGAAGATCAGGGAGTTCTTCAGGAGCGACTGAAAAAACTGGATGAGTTAACTTCTGTGGTGCTCTACCAGCGCTGGCTTCGTCCGTCTCGTAATCCTGAAATTCCCTCGCTCTCTGAACCGGCGGATGATGGCCGTCCGAATCTTCTGAAGATCGACGTTCAGGGACTGCTTTCTCGTCTAATGCATATCCGTCCGTCGTCCCGCATTACGCTCCTGACAGGTAAGCTGACAGATGCGGATGTCCTGGAACTTCTTTGGCTCGGGGAGGGGCGGATCTCACATCTTGAAATCCTGAACATGAAGGAGCGCGAGCTCGGACGCGTAAAACATGTGAACGAAATCAACCAGCTTCAGCAGGCGATTAATCGACACAATGCGATTGAGCTTAAAAGAATCATTCAGGATATGCGTCAGCGTCCGGAGATTGCGCAAAATCCGGAACGCAGTGCACTCTTTAATGAGTTCCTTGAGAACATTCCGCGCATCATGAGTTTTTACGCCAACCAGCCGCTCGGCAGCCGGTTTGGATCCGACTCTACAACCATCTTAGGAACGCGATTCGGTATGGGCTTCGCGGTACCGGATACTCTTCCGCGCGGCGCACAGAAGATGATTGAGAAAGAAAGCGATGAATCTTTCCAAATTCCTCTGCATGTTCCGGTTCAATGCATCGATGTCTACTCCGAACCTGAGGAAGTTTCTCCTTTTGTGAAGTGGGTTCGCAAGAACTTGGGCTTTACTAAGTTCGGAATGAAACATTCGAGAGAATGGGTTGCTACGTACGCCAATGCAGAAGTCACCACGAATAACTGCAACGTGGTTTCGCTCGGCGGCATCACTCGCGGCAATACCAACGGACTGGTTGCTGACGAAACTAAGCAAAAGAAAGAAAAGACCGGTTTCTCGTACACCAATACGACGATTCTGAATATTATCAAGGTCACGATTGGTTTCCTGCCGGCGTTCTTAACCTTTATGCTCACTCAGAATTGGTGGGTCCTGGCTTGGTTCGGCGCTTTGATTTGGTTCAGCATTACCGGTATCCGCAATATTATTCAGGCGGTTATTGCCGGAGGCGGCTTCCAAAAAGGCGCCCGTATCGATTGGAAGTCCTTGATTAACTGGTCCCGCGTTAGCGATTCCCTGATGTACACCGGTATGTCGGTTGTGCTGCTTGAGGGCTTTACCCGCAATGTTCTTTTAGGTCATATCCTCGGGATTACCGTGGATAAGGCGCCGTTGCTGGTGTTCTCGATCATCGCTTTGGCAAACGGCCTCTATATTTCCTCTCATAACATCTTCCGAGGATTTCCGAAGACCGCTGTTGTCGGAAACTTATTCCGAAGCATTTTGGCGATTCCGGTGGCGATGGTCTACAACGTAATTCTCGCGATGATTCTGCCGATCATTACCGGAATGCCCGCAGCGGCTATTCTGGTACCTGCGGCTGCGATCGTGTCGAAGTTCGCTTCCGATACGGTGGCCGGCGTCATCGAGAGCGTGGCCGATCGCCGCAACAACTACCGTCTCCGCACGTCCGACTTCCGTATGTCGACCAAGGCGCTTTTCAGCTGCTTTGAGCGCATGGAGCTGGCTTTCCCGAAGAAAGACATTCTCTCTTTAATGTCCCGTCCGGCAGATTTCATCCGCGTGATTTCCGAGCGCTCCAAGTCGATGGAAATCGAATGTATTGTGATTTCTTTGGATCTGATGTACATCTGGTACTACCAGCCTTGTGCGCAGCATGCGTTCCTGACGGAACTCAAGAGAATGTCAGCGGAAGAACGTCTGGTTTTTGTTCGCTTCCAGAAGTCGCTTACTGAGTACAAGGAAGTTTCAAGACTGTTCTTAAGCGGAATGCTCGGATCTAATTTCTCCAAGGCATTGGCTTTCTACTTGGATAACTACAAAGCCTACCTCGGTGCCATTGAAGACATTTGCCGAAAGATTGAGGATCGTTCTCCTGTAGAGCTTCAAGAGGTTCACGTGAAGAACAGTCCGCTCACTTCAGCTGTCGTATGGGTGAAGACTCAGGCTGCAGCACTCGGAAGGAAACTCCGAGGAAAAAAAGAGGAGTCTTTGGCGCAGGAAGCGGTGGAGAAGACCACGACTGAAAACGTCTAACCACAACTGAAGAAAAGTTGAATCGGCGCATCTGTTTTCGAATAGATGCGCCGATTTTTCGGCTGAGAATTCTTGTGTTTTTTTGCTGAAGATCCGGTCAAGAGCAATAAATCGAATTCAGCTTTCGACTTTGATGTTTAATAATATTTCACATCAATGTTTAATAATATTGAATATGCATGTTGAATTATATTAGACGTTTACGGTATTACCCCGTCTCCACTGAGACCGTGCAAAGGAAGGAGCTAGGCCTTTAAAATTGAAATTAGCGATCGGATTCGGCTGGTTAGCAAATGGCAAGCAACGTCTTACTAAATTTATCTTTGGGAACATCGAGCTTCCGTGGTTTGCGCAAGGCGAATCAAATTTACGTTGATAAAACACGATTAATTTTCGATTTAGCGTCTCAGCGGCGCAAGTATTTGTTAGTGCGTCCAAGAGGATTTGGAAAATCACTTCTTATCTCTACTTTTGAGACGTTGTTCAAAAACGGATTGGAAGATTTTTGCGGCTTAGAGATTGAAAAACTCTGGAAAGGAGAAAGGACTTATTCTGTCGTAAAGTTCGATTTTTCCGAAATCAAGCCGATATTCGGGTTGAAAAAGTTTGAAAGGGATCTCAAAGACCGTTTGATTGATAATTTTTCCGGCCAAGGATTTTCCTACGATCCTAACTCGACATCTCTTTTTAGCCAGTTATCTAAGTGGCTGGGCGATCAACCGGCCAATTCCTTAGTCGTGTTGATAGACGAGTACGACGCTCCATTAACATCCTCTTTACACGACAGGATCCTGTTCAATGAAGTGAGAGGCTTGTTGTCTGAGTTCTATGCTCTTCTAAAAGCTAACGATGAAGCGATTCGATTCCTTTTTATTACGGGAATCACAAAGTTCAACAAGGCAAGTATTTTTTCTGAACTAAACAATATGGTGGATATTTCGCTGAATCCGCAGTTTGGTTCTTTGTTGGGGTACACGCACGAGGAGGTGGAGAACTATTTCGATAGTTATCTATCGAGAGCTTCCACGGCATTGAACTTGTCCAAGGAGGACCTTTTAACAAGGTTGACGAAGCAATACGATGGTTTCTGTTTTGAGGTCACGGCAAACCAGAAAGTTTTTTCTCCGTGGTCGTTGCTTAACTTTTTTGCAGCTCCGGGTCTCGGTTTTTGTGACTATTGGTTTGAAAGCGGCGGAAGGCCGTCGGTGCTTTTGGAGTACGTGAAGTCTCATACCATTCGAGATCCGAAGGAATATGGTCGTGAAAAGACAATTTCTTTGGCCTCTTTGTCAGGTTCATCGGATGTCGAAAGCTTATCTGATATAGGATTATTGACTCAGGAGGGTTATTTGACGATCAAAGCTGTTGAGTATGGGAACACCGTCTTTTTGGACTACCCTAATTTAGAAATTAAGAGGGCAATGGCGCAGCTGTATACCGAACTTCTTTTGAAGGGTAAAGTGGCCGGCCAAGTAGGAGCCGGCGATATTGTCCGGGTCCTTAATAACGATGATCCGGAAGAGGTATTTCATATTCTCAATCGGCTCTTTACTGCCATTGATTATCAAAACTACCCCGTGGTAGATGAGACCTCAGTGCGAGCTTTCATTCAAGTTTATTTGGCCGGAGCCGGCCTTGACCCGAAAGTCGAACGTCACAATGCACACGGAAGAAGTGACTTAGAGGTGAATGTGGGAACAAGACTGTGGGTCTTCGAGCTGAAAACAGCTCACGAAGGAAAAAGTGCAGAAGCTGCATTACAAGAAGCAATCGACCAACTTACGTCACGCAGATATGGGGAACAGGATACGGTTGGAAAATTGGAAAGAGTTGCTCTTGTTTTCTCACTGACTGAAAGAAGGTTTGTTCGTTGGGCGACAGTTTCTGAAACTTGAGTCTCAGGATTTCCTCCAAGGGGTATTTAGTTTTTAGTCAAAAACCGCTAGAGTGTGGGTCATCATTATCCACTCGACCAAGAGGCCCAACATGATCGACAAGGCAACGAGAGAGAAGATTATTTCCTTAATTCGTCGGGAGGTTGTGCCTGCACTAGGCTGCACCGAACCCATCGCAGTGTCGCTGGCAGTAGCCAGAGCCACGGAGCTCTTAGGTATGCAGCCTGAAGAAATCAATCTTGGTCTTAGCGGCAATATTATTAAGAATGCTATGGGGGTAGGCATTCCGGGAACCGGAATGATCGGGTTGCCGATTGCAATCGCTCTTGGAAGTCTCATCGGAAAATCCGAATACGGTCTCGAGGTCCTCAAAGAAGTCTCTCCCGAAGCGGTCGAAAGAGGAAAGGCTTTCATTGATTCTGTACCCATCGAAATTAAGCACCTGCCGGATGCCCCTTCTAACTTGCATGTTGACGTTGAAGTTCGAGCTCAGGGTCACTCCGCTAGAGCTGTTATTTCGCGCGAACACACGCTCTTTGTTCTTCTGGAAAAAGACGGTGAGACAATTTTTGCGGAAGAAGAAGGCTCAGGAAATGGTGATGCTCAAGACGCAGATGCTGTGCGGCTAAATTTCAGAATGGTTTTTGATTTCTCCACAACGGCTCCTCTAGAAGAAATCCGATTCATGAAAGAAGCTCAGAGACTTAACGAAGAGGCAGCTGAGTTTGCATTAAAGGGTGATTACGGTCATTCCCTCGGGGCCATGATCCGGAATAACGGTATGAAGTACATGGGCGACTCTACTCTTGCGCATATGGTTGAATTTACTTCAGCCGCTTGTGATGCTCGTATGGGCGGCGCAACGGTTCCGGTAATGTCTAATTCCGGTAGCGGCAACCAAGGAATTACCGCGACTTTGCCGGTTGTTGTTTTCGCGAAAGATATGAACGCGAGCGAAGAGCAAATGATTCGTGCGCTGACGCTCAGCCACTTAACGAGTGTCTATATCAAGCAAAGTTTGGGACGACTTTCAGCTCTTTGCGGCTGCGTTGTGGCCTCTACCGGTGCATCCACTGCTATTACTTGGCTGATGGGCGGCGGATATGAGGACGCATGTGCCGCCGTCAAAAATATGGTGGCTAATTTGTCCGGAATGCTTTGCGACGGAGCAAAACCGGCCTGCTCTATGAAAATTTCTTCAGGTGTTTCAACTGCTCTGATGTCTGCGATGCTGGCTATGAACGGCCGGTGCGTATCTAGTATTGAAGGAATTGTCAGCGAAGATGTGGATCAGACGATTCACAATCTCACCTTAATCGGGAAGGAGGCGATGGTTGAGACGGATCGTCAGGTTCTCGAAATCATGACCCACAAATAAGAAGCCGGTCTGGAAGTATTAAAAATCTAAGAACATAGTCTGTTCCTTCCCTCGAGGAGCAGGACTATTCGAGCTAAAAACAAGTTCTTTCAACAGCCTTCAGTTTTCCTTCTTTTGCGCTGGAATATTAAGTTTGACGTCCGACAACATTGCTTGGGCGCCAACTTCATCAGCGTGACAATTGGAAAACAGACTATGAACTCGACTCAAAGTAGCGCCTTAGGTAGCATAACTTTTTGTGCTTATTACGAGAAGTGGTTACAAATTTATAAACAAGGTGCCGTAAAGGACGTAACTTACAATAAATACGTAATGACGTTGCGTTGGCTTCGGAGATTAATTCCTGATTTAGTGATTCAAGATTTGAATCGACTTAATTATCAGGACCTGTTGAATCGATACGCGGCTACGCACGAAAGACAAACAACGATGGATTTTCACCACCAACTCAAAGGAGCAATTCTCGACGCCGTCGATGATGGTTTAATTGACAGAGACCCTACTCGCAAGGCGATTATCAAAGGAAAAACGCCACGACCTAAGAAAGCGAAGTTTTTAAACCAGTTTGAACTACATAAGTTACTTTCGGCTCTTAATATTTCCGGGCCATTGAATTGGGACTGGTTTATTCTTCTCGTGGCCAAGACCGGGATGCGTTTTTCTGAGGCCTTGGCTCTTACGCCGAACGACTTTGATTTTTCTAGGCAGACTGTAACGGTGAACAAAACATGGGATTACAAGTCAGGGAAGGGTTTTCTGCCGACAAAAAATAAATCTTCGGTCAGAAAGATTCAAATAGATTGGCAAATAGCGATTCAATTTGCAGCCCTTATCAGAGAGCTTCCTAAAGAAGATCCCATTTTTGTTAGAACAGCAGTTTTTAATTCAACTATTAACAGCCCCCTTCGAAAATTATGCCTTGAGGCTAAGATTCCAGTAATTTCGGTTCATGGGCTAAGGCATACACACGCATCGCTCCTCCTATTTGCAGGAGTTTCAATTGCGAGCGTTGCTAGGAGGCTCGGACACGCAAGTATGAACACGACTCAAAAAACATACTTGCACATCATCCAAGAGCTGGAAAACAAAGATGTTGATCTTGTGATGAGATCTTTATCGGGACTGACCTAAAAGTTACTCACGCTGATGAAGAGTAATGGCAGTATCTAGCCGAGAGAAAAAACTCCCAATCCTTTCTCGTTCTTCGGAATTAGGTACTGCAATTTGATAACCAGAAAACTGCTGAGCATTTATTCCAGGCTGTCCAGATCGCTGAGATGAAGTCTTTATAAAGTTCTGAAACTTAGCAGTTAGGGAATTTTGAAAAACGAATTCCGCTGCTTCTTTATCTTTAAATCGAAATCTGATAAGGAACCCGGCGAAGTAAACTTCCCCGTCTGTTCTAACGTATCTGTAGGATTTTCCAACACTTGCTCCCGTCCTAGCAAACAGTACGTCCCCCTCTGCTAGTCTGTACGGAGCGGCCTCTTCAAAGTCAATATCTGGGGATGTTAGAGAGCTACACAAGAACCTTCTAGTGCTTTCGTCAATGTCCGTGATTCTTATGTATTTGTGTCTCCCATCAAAACTCTTGGCAGCTGCATTCAATCCATAACCAAAAGTGGCTGCTAACTCTCCCAACTTACGCTGTTCCCAAGTGTGTCTTTAAAAGTTGTTAAATGGTTACAGAATAAGCTTACCCTCCTGACTTTGGCACGTACCTTGCTAATCTAAAAGGCTTCCAAAACGGGGTAATTTAATTAAAAAATATATTTATTAGTTCTTAATTTCGTAATTGCGGAAGTAAGTACTAATCTCGTAGCTCAGTTGGTTAATGAAAAAGTTAAGATTGGCTATAAAAATATGTCTTCACTCACTCAAGAACAGCTAAATAAAAGTCTGTGGGCAGGTGCCGACGACATGAGGAAAAGTATGTCGGCGGATGATTACAAGGACTACCTTCTAGGATTGGTTTTCTTTAAAAATCTTTCTGACGAAATTCTCTATGAAGTTGTTGATCTGGTAGAGAACAGAAAACCAGAGAGCTTGGAAGAAGCTCAAAAAATTTTTGAGCGTTATTACCTCTCTGAAGATAAAGATTTATTAGAAGAAGAAATAAGAAAAAAATTTGGTTGCTTCATTAAACCGGAATCAACCTTTTCTCATTTAGCCAAAGAAGTTGCAGATCGAACGTTTATGCTTTCGTCGTTGTCTCAAATTTTTAGAGACATTGAACAGAGTCAGGGCCTCTTTTATGAAGGTTTATTTGAGGATTTTGACATCAATTCCAAAAAGCTTGGGAAAACAGCTGCAGAGGCTAATAAACTCATCTCTTCAGTCATTATTCAATTGGCCGATATTGATTTCCACTCATATGGGCATGATGCGCTGGGAGATGCATATGAATATCTAATCTCAAAATTTGCATCTGAATCAGGAAAAAAAGCAGGAGAGTTTTACACCCCTAGGGCGGTTTCACGTTTGTTGGCTAGAATCGTCACAGATGGCCAAGAACATAAAAATGCTTTCTCGGTCTATGACCCAACCATGGGTTCAGGGTCTTTATTGTTACAAGTTAAAAATTTTATTGTCGACTCGCCGACTCTTAACCTAACAAATAAGATCCAATATTTTGGACAGGAAATAAAAAATCAAACTTATAACCTCGCAAGGATGAATATGATCCTTCATGGGGTTTCATCAGCTCAACAACACCTTCGATTCGGCGATACGTTGGGTGTGGATTGGCCTTCTGATGAGCCAACTACTTTTGATGCTGTTGTTATGAATCCGCCTTACTCGCAAAAATATGATGCGAGCGAAGGTCTTCTCATGGATCCTCGATTTGCATCATTTGGCAAGCTCCCTCCCAAAAGTAAAGCCGATTATGCTTTCTTACTTCACGGTTTCTATCACTTAAAAGACTCTGGAACGATGGCAATTGTTTTGCCTCATGGGGTTCTTTTCCGAGGCTCCTCCGAAGAAGCGATTCGGAAAAAACTACTTGAGGAAGGGAAAATCTACGCGGTGATAGGTCTTCCGGCTGGTATTTTTTATTCAACCCCAATCCCAACCTGCATTTTGGTCTTGAAAAAGAATCACACATCGCGAGATGTTCTTTTCATAGATGCTTCTAAGGAATTTAAAAAAGAAGGTCCAAGAAATTTTCTTCTTGATGAGCATTTGAATAAGATTTTTGATGCCTACAAAGAACGCAAATCAATAGAAAAATTCTCTTATCTTGCAAGCTTAGAAGAAATTCAAGCACAGGGATTTAATTTAAATATTCCCCGCTATGTTGACACCTCAGAAGAGGAAGAGGAAATCAACTTGGAGGGCGTTTTTACAGAACTTTTGAGCCTAGAAACAGAAGAAAAGCAATTGAAGTCAGAACTTAACGAATATTTCCAGCAACTTGGGCTTAATTATGAAATTTAAAGGTGAAAAATGGGAAAAAAAGAAAAAGCCCCCTGCCTTCGTTTTAAAGACACGAACGGAAAAGACTATCCCGCTTGGGAACAGCGTAAGTTTTACGATTGTTTCAAGCTCCTGAGAAATAATTCGTTGGCTCGGGCGGAGTTAGCCAAAATTGGGAAAATAAGAAACATCCATTATGGGGATGTCTTGATCAACTACCCCGAGGTTTTAAATATTTCAACAGCAACTGTCCCCTTTATTGCTGAAAGTAGGGTTAATAGTATCTCTAAAGACAGTTACTTAGAAAATGGCGACATTGTGATTGCTGATACGGCAGAGGATGAGAGTGTCGGAAAGACCACTGAAATTCAAGGAATTACTGACCATAAAATTGTATCTGGCCTTCATACAATTCCGTGCAGGCCGCTAGTCAACTTCTCTCCTAATTTTCTTGGATTTTTACTGAACTCTCCGAGTTACCACGATCAACTCAAGCCGCTTATTCAAGGGATTAAGGTGTCGTCCATTTCCAAGAAGGCGCTAGGTGAAACTAGAGTTTGTTTCGCAAAAGACTTAGACGAGCAGGCACAAATTGGAGGCTTTTTCAATGGATTGGAGATGCTCATTACTCTTCATCAGCGTAAGTTAGAGACACTAAAAAAATTAAAAAGAACATTGCTTCAAAAAATGTTTCCGAAAAAAGGTCAGTTAAAACCGGAGCTCCGATTTCCTGGATTTACGAATGATTGGGAACAGCGTAAGTTAAAAGATTTCACCTTATCGTATTCAGGGGGGACCCCAACAGTTTCAAATAAAAATTATTACAATGGAACCATCCCTTTTATACGATCTGGTGAGATCAGCGGAGAGAGAACAGAACTTTTCATAACAGAAGAAGGGCTAAACAAATCTTCAGCAAAAAGCGTTCACAAAGGGCAGATACTTTACGCTCTATACGGGGCAACAAGTGGAGAAGTATCCCTTTCTAAGATTGATGGCGCTATAAATCAAGCCATACTGGCAATATCTACGAAGGAGGGCTACTCAAATGCTTTTTTATCTTTCTGGTTAAGAAAAGAGAAAGATAGGATTACGGCCACCTTTCTCCAAGGAGGACAGGGGAATCTGTCCGGAGAAATTGTTAAGAATTTAATTGTCCCCGTCCCGAGTCAATTAGAGCAAACGAAAATTGGCGATTTTTTTAACCAACTCGACGGCATTATTACTCTTCATCAACGTAAGTTGGAAACTTACAAAAAATTAAAGAAAAGTTTGCTCCAAAAAATGTTTATTTAGGAGGGAAAAATGTCCGAACTTGAGTCAAACATTGAGAAAAGCTTAATAGATCAACTTACATTGGGGGTATCTCAATGGACATACAGGCCTGACATAAAAAATACAGAACAGCTATGGGCAAATTTTCGGACCAAATTAAATCAAAACAACATAGGAGTTTTGAAAGGTCAGGAAATTACTGACCTTGAGATGGAGCAGATCAAGGCTTATATGGCTGAGCAAGGTGCCAGTACATACAAGGCCGCCCTGTGGCTTGCAGGAGAACACGGAATAGCTCAAATTCCGTTAGTTCGTGAAGATGCATCCCTGGGTACGGTTTCGCTGATGGCGCTTAATAATCGAGAGGTTGCAGGCGGACACTCTTCTTATGAAGTAATCAACCAATTTTCCCCTTCTGACGCCGACAGAGATAGAAGATTCGATGTATCACTACTCGTCAATGGCATCCCTCTTGTCCACATCGAGCTAAAGAATCAAGATCATCCCTACATGGATGCCTTTAGACAGATACAAAAATATTGCCGGGAAGGTCAGTTTCGCGGGCTATTTAGTTTCGTACAGATGTTTGTAGTTTCAAATGGGACGGACACTAAATATATCGCCTCTAACATCAATGGAGAAATGGGTGAGAAATTTCTGACAAGTTGGGTCGATGAGGAAAACAAAAGAGTAAATGGCTACTTGGATTTTGCCAAAGCAGCCCTCAATGTTCCGATGGCGCACCTAATGGTCGGTAAATATTCCGTTATCGATGAGGCAAACAGACGGCAAATCTTACTGCGTCCTTATCAGATCCATGCCATCACTAAAGTGAGAGAAGCTTCGAGAAAAAATAATTCGGGTCACGTTTGGCATACGACCGGTTCGGGGAAGACGCTGACTTCTTACACGGTAACGAAGAATCTTCTCGACATTCCGTCAATTGATAAAACGATCTTTTTAATCGACAGAAAAGACCTCGACAAGCAGACTTCCGATGATTTTCGCTCCTATGCTTATAACGACGATATAGACATCGACAAGACGGAAAACACAAGAGATCTCGAAAGAAAACTGTTAAGCAACACCAGGGTTGCTATCGTTACGACGATTCAAAAATTACAAAATATCATTCGAAAGTATTCGATCGATTCCCTGGATGCATCAGCTCTGAAGAAGAAAAATAACCTCAGGAATAAGAGAATAGCCTTTGTAGTTGATGAGTGTCATAGAACAGTTTCGCCGCAGACAAAAAAAGAGTTAGATGATTTTTTTGGCGAGCCGGGACGACCTAGTCTATGGTTTGGTTTTACAGGCACTCCAATCTTCGCTGAGAATAAAAGGGAGGCTCTTGGTAATCTTGCGCGTACAACTGAAGAATTATATGGTCCAGTTCTTCATAAGTACACGATTAAAGAAGCTATTCATGATGGCGCTGTTTTAGGCTTTCAAATTCAATCGATGGGTAAAGGTAAGGAGTCGCTTCAAGAAATAGCACTCCAAAATAACCTCGAGACTCAGGACAAACTTGCAGACATGTCTGAGACTGACCTTGAAAAATTAGTACTCAGGCGTTGCGAGGCTAGCAATCAGGATCTCTATAACAATCCGACTCATCGTGAGAAGGTCGTCGATTACATATTGAACAGAAGCTCTGGAAAGTTCAATATCAATGCAGGAGCAGGTAATACGTTCGAAGCCATGCTTACTTGCAGTTCAATTAAAGAAGCACAAGCCTATTACAAACTTTTTAAGGAATTTAAAAACAGGGGAAAAATCAAGGAAGTCATTCTTTCCAAACTTCCGGATTTTCCTAAAGTAGCAATCACGTATACGGTTGGTGAAAATGAGGATGGGGCGCAGGTAAATCAAAAGGAAATGGCGGAGGCCCTAAAAGACTATAAGGAAATGTTCCCTAAGGCTCCTGCAGATATTTCCGAGTTGAACGCTTACAACGCTGATCTAAATAAAAGGCTGGCTCGAAAAGAATCGAGATATAGAAGAAGGGAAGAACAGCTGGATCTAGTCATCGTTGTGGATCGGCTGTTAACAGGCTTCGATGCTCCCTGTCTTTCGACGATCTTTTTAGATCGGCCGCCCATGAAACCTCAGCATCTTATTCAAGCTTTTTCGAGGACAAATCGAATTTTCAATGCGACGAAAAGATACGGTCAGGTTGTAACGCTTCAATATCCTTTGGAATACTCAAAGAAGATTGATGAGGCTTTGTTGCTGTACTCTAACGGAGGAGCTTCCGAAGTTTCAGCCCCTGCGTGGAAAACCGTTAAGCATGACTTGAAGAAGGCGGCACAAGAGCTTAAAGCCTTAACAATATCCAGTGAAGACATTGATGAGGCATCTCCGGAGAGTTTTGAAAAAATTAAACTTTTCGTCAGAGCCTTCCAGAAAGTTGACAGACTACTTAGCAGCGCTCAGGTCTATGACGAATTTGAGGACGAAGAAGAACGTAATTCTTTGGGGATTACGGTTCAAAAGCTACAGTCGATGGCGGGGCTTTATCAAAACGCCCGCGAGAAAATCAAGAAAGAAGGAGGAGACGATCCCAATCCGCTCATGTTGGATCTTGATTACGAGTTAGAGGCTGTTAAGTCGTTCGAAGTTAACTATAACTACTTAATGAATCTCATCCAGACGTTTGTGCCAAACGAAAAATCAACAGAGAAGACAGAGATTGATCCTAAGGCTGACGCCAGGGTGAAGAAGTTCATCGAATTGTATAAGCGCAGCAATCCCGCGATTGGCGAGATCATAGAAAATTTTTGGGATGATTTAAAACAAGAGCCAAATAATTTTGCCGGCAAAGATGTCCTCGTGATTATGTACAGCCGAGTTCGAGAAATTCAAGACGTTGCACTTCAGATGTTTTCAGAAGAGTGGGCTGTTCCTATTGAGGAATTAAACGCCGTTAGGGATAGCTGGAACGGCGGTGAGGTACCGGAACTCAATGGTAACTACGATGAATACTCGGGCCGTCATGATGAGTCGAAACTGAGGTACAAGCATAATCTGCGCAAGGCTGCGAAAAAGTTATTCGTTAACACTCTTGCACCTCTACAACAATTCTGAGCTGGCAGATTTAGTTCAGGCAGTTGTTGCAAGTTTGATTGGATAAAACCGAGAAAATTGGGCGGACAAAGTCGATGATGAAAAAAGAAAAGGACGGAGTGGTTTATATATTGACGAACCCATCTTTTCCGGAATACGTAAAAATTGGGTACACCGCGAATGTTCAGGAGCGATTAAGAAGCCTTAATCGAAGTGAATGTATTCCTTTTGCTTTTAGAGTTTATGCTACTTATGAAGTCCCAGTGCGTTTAGGGGACAAGGTTCTGCATTCTTTAATAGACCGGTTAAATCCAGGCTTGAGGGCAATTGAAACTTTTGATGGGAAAACCAGAACAAAAGAGTTTTACGCTATGGCTCCTGAGGATGCCTACGCCCTATTAGAGAGTATCGCCACGATAAGCGGTACGAAAGACAAACTGAAGCGGTTTACTCCGGAAGGCCATGAAATTACAGATGAACAGGTGGCCGCAGAGGTTAGGGCCGAAGTTGAAGAACGGAGGACGCCTTTCTCTTTTCAAAAGTGTGGAATCGAAGCAGGCTCAAAAATAGTATTGGATGGTCATGAAGACGTCATAGCAATCGTAAAGGATGATCGTCAAATTGAATGCCAAGGTGAAATTGGTTCTTTATCAGGTCTTGCTAGGAAGTTACTTGGAACTTCTCACCCGCTGCAAGGGCCAAAATATTGGACGTACAACGGTAAGACTTTGGATAAGATCAGAGAAGAAAAGGAGGCTCTTGGGGCGTATAAATGAAAAATAGTGAGGCTAGGAACATTTATCTAACCTCACTCTAAGTTTTTCTGCTAAGAGACTACGGCTGACAACTCAGAGTCGTTAATCTCTCAAGCGCCAAGTAACTGAAGAAAGCTCCTGCCGGAATCAACACCTTGTCATTGAAGTCAAAATACGGGCTGTGCAGAGCTTCTTTATGTTTCCTATCTTTTACTCCGATAAAGAAGAAGCAGCCGGGCAGAACTTTCTGGTAAGAACTGAAGTCCTCACTGATCATGTAAGGCTCGGCAAGTTCAATAACGTTTTGAGCTCCGAAACAACGATCTGCCGCTTCCTTTGCATCTTTTGTGAGTTCGGGATCATTATTGACGGCAGAAACGCGGCGTTCATAGACAGTTTCTGCTTTGATGCCGTAGGCCGCGGCGATGCCTTGAGAGCGCCGTGTCAGCTCTTCCTCAATTGTGTCTCGAATGGATTCGTCAAAGGTTCGAACCGTGCCGATCATTTTTACAGAGTCGGAAATGATGTTGTAAGCGCGTGATCCTTCGGTATTAAAACTGCAAACAGAAACAACAGCGGATTTAAGCGGATCCAATGTGCGCGAAACTAAGCTCTGCAGAGCGTTATAAATTTCTGTGGCAACCGGCAGCGGGTCTTTGCCGAAATTCGGACGTGCACCGTGTGTCCCTACACCGACGACGCGAATGGAAAACAGATCGCAGGCAGCCATGGTCGGACCGGCTTTGAAAGCGATCGTTCCGACATCTAAGGAAGGTTCGTTGTGCGCGCCGTAGATCTCTTTAACGCCGTATTTTTGGAAAACGCCGGAGTCAATGACGCTTTGAGCGCCGGCAACATTTTCTTCGTCTGCTTGGAAGATGCAAAGAATTCTTCCGGGGAAATCACGATGTTTGACCAGATAGATAATGGCAGCGATCAGCCAAGTCTGGTGGCCGTCGTGTCCGCATGAGTGGGCATTTCCGTTTTTGGAAGCCCATTCGCATCCGGATTTTTCTTCGATCGGGAGGGCATCGATATCGGCTCTAAGAGCCACCGTTGCTCCGGGCCTATTGCCTTCGATCAAAAGGAATCCGCTTCCAGGAGAGGTTTCTGTATCTAATCCCGAAATTCCGAATTGTTCAAGAATGGATTTGATGCGGGCAAGCGTGCCTCGTGTGTTGAAACCGACTTCGGGATTTTCGTGGATGGTTTTGCGGAAGGAGATCAAACGAGATTCGTACTGTTGAAGCTCCTGACGAATGCTTTCTGGATCTATTGTGTTTTTCATTTTCAGCTGAGATAGCTTTATTAAATAAAGCGTCATTCTCGGAAGGTCGAGGCCGATAGTCAAGAGCACGACTAATTGTTGAGTTAAAAGAGCTGATGAAAATGTCTAACTTCAATGTTTCTGTGCAGAAGTTGTGTGTTGATTGCCTATCACTTTTGGTTTGATGTTTCTGGAGAGAAAAAGTGAAAAGGGAAAAAAACGCCGTGAAATCAGATCAATTTGGAAGAAAAAACTAATCGAAAATACTCATTCGCTTGTTGTTTCAAAAAAGAAATTCTTCAACTTGTGAAAGATAAAATCAAAGAAGAAAAACTTTATTGCCTTGAGCCTGATGGGGACGAGTCTTTTGTAGAGGGTGTAGTTGGAACATTCGAGAAGTTTTTCCTCCTTCATAGGTTTTGCCTGTGAGGCTAATTGATGAAACAAACCTTAAATCTCAAATAAAGGAGGGTGCCTTTAGAGCGCCGGAATGATGTTTACTTCGATGTATTGGTATCTTTTCATCTGCCTTTTATTTTTCGGAATAGGCGACTTCCTTGGCGTTGCCACAAAAGCCAAGGTTTCTGCAGTGTTCGTGAGCTTAATGCTCTTTTTAATCGCTTTCATGGCCGGGTGGATTCCTCCCGACATCATTAAGAAAGCCGGCTTGGATCAGATCGCTAAATGGTCTGTGATTCTGCTCGTGTTCTCCATGGGAACTACCATTAACATGCGTGAGCTGATTGCCGAATGGCGCACGGTTGTGACGGCCCTTTTGGCAATGGGCGTCATTATGCTCGGCGCATTTTTGATGATGCCGTTTATCGGTTACGAAAACACTATGGTCAGCGTGCCTATCGTGACCGGCGGTATCGTTGCAACTCAGATCATGACAAGCGGAGCGATGGAACATGGTTTTGCTCTGGCGGCAGCATTGGGTACGATCGTTTTCGCAGTGCAGAAATTCATCGGTACTCCGTTAGCCAGTTACTTCGGACTCAAAGAAGCTCGTTTCTTAATCGATGAATACCGCAAAACCGGTGTCGTACCACAAGATACTTATGCACCTAAGAAAGAATCGGCTGCCGGTCCCACTTTCTTTGAAGGTCACAAGAAGTACTACGGCCAGTTCACTTGTTTAGCGATTACAGCGCTTTTCTCTTGGATCGCCTTTGTAATCGGCAAATGGACAGGCCTTTCTGCAACAATTTGGGCCTTGATCTTGGGCGCTGCTGTCGGCAGTACCGGTTATCTGCCTCGCAATATTCTGAAGCACGCCAATGCCGGCGGTTTACTGAACTGCGCTGTTTTCTGTGCCATTATCCCGTCGCTTGCCACGATTAAACCGGAAAATCTCTTGACCCTGTCTTACTCAATCTGCGTGATTTTCGCGATTTCGATCTTCTGCATCATCGTGTTCTTCAAGTACCTTCCCTTGTGGAAGATCATCGGTTCCAAGAACGTTGCCGTCGGCGTTGCTGCCTGCCAGTTAATTGGTTTCCCGGCTACCTACTTGGTCGTTAATGAAATTATTAACGCCGTTGCCGAAACTGAGGAAGAAAAGAAGATTATTCATGAACGCTTAATGGCGAAATACCTCGTTGCAGGCTTCGTGACCGTGACAACCTTTTCCGTGATCGTTGCCGGCATCTTTGTGAAGTTCATCTGATCCCGATTTCAAGGTTAGGAAATAAAACATGATTAAATTTGATCCTCAAAATTATCCCTATCCGTCCAAACGCAACGTGGTCTATGCTCGCAACGGCATGTGCAACGCTGGGAATCCGCACGCTGCATCCGCTGGTCTTCAGACTCTTCTGAAAGGCGGCAATGCAGTGGACGCAGCTATCGCAATGGCCAGCGCTATGCCGGTTGTGGAGCCAACCGGCAACGGTTTGGGTGCCGACTGCTTCGTAATCCTTTGGTATGAAGGAAAAATGTACGGCCTGAACGCTTCGGGTCCCGCTCCTAAGTCTCTTTCCGTTGCTGCACTAAAGGACAGAGGATTTGAAAAAATTCCTTCTTACGGCGTTGAACCGATTGATGTTCCGGGTGCGGTTGCAGGCTGGATGACGCTTCATGAACGCTTCGGCAAACTTCCTTTGGAAGAAGTGATGGCACCTGCCATTCGCTACGCAGAGGAAGGCTATCCGGTGACTCCGAATATTTCTCGTCTCTGGCAGGAAGCTTTCGAAAACTATTCCAAATATCGTGATCGTCCGGAATTCCAGGGCTGGTTCGATACATTCGCTCCCAACAACACTTGGCTCAAACCCGGCGAGATGTTCCGCTGCCCGGATATGGCTAAGACATTGAAAGAAATCGCTGCTACCAAGGGCGAATCTTTCTATCGCGGTGCCATTGCTGAAAAGATTGATGCCTTTTTCAAGAAGCACAACGGCTTCTTAACCAAGGAAGACTTAGCTGCATTTAAACCCGAATGGGTAGATCCGATTAGCGTGAACTACCACGGTGTGGATGTTTGGGAGCTGCCGCCTAACGGGCACGGTATTACTGTGCTGATGGCTCTGCAGATTCTCAAAGATATGAAGCTTGGTGAAAGGGATTGCGTCGACACAATGCACAAGCAGATCGAGGCCATGAAACTCGCCATGGTGGATACGGCTCAATACGTTGCAGAGCCTTCCTACATGAAAGTTTCCGTCGATCAGCTCCTCAGCGAAAAATACGCTGCCAAACGCCGCGCTTTGATTAACGATCAGGCCATCATGCCGGAACCGGGTGAACCAGGATGCCCGTCCACCGTTTACTTCTGCTGTGCAGACGGTGAAGGCAATATGGTCAGCTTCATTCAGTCCAATTTCCGCGGGTTCGGATCCGGCATTGTCGTTCCCGGCACTGGTATTTCTTTGAATGACCGTGCAGAGAATTTCAAGTTTGATGAAAACCACGCCAATGCACTGGCCGGCGGCAAACGTCCGTACCACACTATCATTCCGGGATTTCTGACCCAGGATGGGAAACCGTTAGGACCGTTCGGCATTATGGGCGGATGGATGCAACCGCAGGCGCACGTTCAGGTTGTCATGAATATGATTGACTGGCACCTGAATCCACAGCAGGCGTTGGATGCTCCACGCTGGCAATGGGTCGGCGGCAAGAAAGTAGAGGTGGAACAAGAAACACCGAACTACATCATTCGCCAGCTTCAGCGTATGGGACATCAAATCATTGTCCAGCCTGATCCGTACCATATGGGTCGCGGCCAGGTCATTCTTCGAGATGAAAACGGCGTGCTTTGCGGCGCAACCGAGAAGCGTACCGACGGACAGATTATGTCCTACTAATTAGCAACGGTCTCGATGCAAGGGCGTCGAGACCCACTGTTCGAAATCCGGTTCTGTTTAAAGGCCGGATTTTCTGTTTGGAGCTAGATAATCAATTTAACGTGGCCGTGTGCGTTTAAGCGGTAACGGCGTTCGGTTCCGTCCGACAAGTTGGAAACCTTGAAAACATAGGCCTCAGGATCTGTCGCTTCAGGCAGCTGCTGAAGGGCTTTTTCAATTGCGGCTTCGATCGAGCGGACGCCGGAGACTTTAACGGTTCCGATGACATCCCCGTTTTCTTTGAAAACTTCCACTTGATCGATACTTTCAAAATCTAATCTATTGTTTGGCATGACTCTCTCCCAGCCGAGTATTAATTAGGAGGATTATCCCGCTCGGCGGGCAACATTCTGATTAATCTAACCAAATGTGAGCAGAAGCCTGGCCAATCGAATGACTCATCGGGCTTCTTTTTGCTTTGGTAAAATCACCAGTAGTTCCCTTGCTTGGATAGACGATGGAAAAGGCGCTGAAACTTCTTCCCTTAGGTACTTCGGATTTTGAAAATCTGCGGCATCGGGATCAAATTTATGTGGATAAAACCGACATGATTTGCGAGTTAGCGTCGGTTCCCGGGAAATTCTTTTTCGCCAGGCCAAGACGTTTTGGTAAGTCTCTCCTGCTATCTACTTTTGAGTCTTTATTTCGAGACGGATTGAAAAATTTTCAAGGCCTCAAAATAGAGCAACTTTGGACGGATAAGAGCACATATAAAGTTATTAAGCTGGACTTTTCTCGGGTTAAACCGGAAGGGACTTTTGAGGATTTTTGTCAATATTTTGATAATTATCTAGAAGCGCAATTCAGTCTTATTGGTTTTAAGAAAGAAGATAACGGCCTGTTTCTCAGCAATCAAATCGAAATCTTCCTTGCAGGGCTCTCTAGTTCCTCACTCGTTCTGTTAATCGATGAATATGATGCACCGTTAACAGCGTGTCTTGATAATAAAGAGTTTTTTGAACGGGTAAGGAATTATTTATCAAGGTTTTATGGAATCCTGAAAGCAAACGATCGGGTTCTTCGGTTTTTGTTTATTACAGGCATTACGAAGTTCAATAAAACCAGTATTTTTTCCGAACTAAACAATCTCAGTGATGTCTCATTGAGCCCGAGATTCGGGACGCTCCTAGGCTATACGCACGAAGAGGTGGAAACTTATTTTGATGGGTATTTGACCCAGTCAGCTTCAGTTCTGAGTGTCTCCCGTGATGAGCTGCTAAGGTCCCTTACAAAGCAATATGACGGTTTTTGTTTCGAGAGAACAACAACGAAGAAGGTTTTTGCTCCCTGGTCTTTATTGAAATTCTTCTCGGAACCGGAAGTCGGCCTTCTTGATTATTGGTTTGAAAGCGGCGGAAGGCCCGCTGCGCTAGTTCAGTATCTTAAGTCTCACACCTTACGGGACCCGGAGGAATATGGGAAGGAAAAGTCAATTGCGTTGAATTTGTTAACCGGTTCGGCTAATGTCAACACCTTATCCGACATTGGGCTTCTGACACAGGCTGGATATTTGACGCTCAAAAGAGTCGTTGGCTTAACCGCTTTTGTTGCTTATCCTAACGCTGAAGTGGCTGCAGCAATGGCGCAGCTCTACAGCGAAAGGTTATTACAAGGACAGACCCTGGAGCAGGTCGGAGCAGACAATGTAGCCCTTCGCTTAGCCGAAGAAGATCCCGAAGGCGTGGTCCATCTCTTTAATCGCATTTTCACTTCCATAGATTATCAAAACTATCCGGTAAGAGATGAGGCCACTGTTCGCGCCTTTATTCAAATTTTTCTTTCCGGTGCCGGATTTTCTCCACATATCGAAGTCCACAACAGTCAAGGCAGAAGCGACTTGGAAGTGACGGTTCAAAACAGACATTTTGTATTTGAGTTCAAGGTTGCCAGAAAGGAGGAATCTTCAGAAGAAAAACTGGAAGAAGGTTTGAAACAAATGCGGAAACGCAGCTATGGACTACAGCATGCCGATCAAGAGCAGTTACGCATGGTGTTGGTTTTCTCAATTCCGAAGCGTAAATTTGATAAGTGGAGCGTAGTTAATCCGGAAAATTAATTTTCTAATTGCTGTTGACTTCCGTGCTCAAAGACTTCAAGTCTTCCAATAAAAAAGCCGCCGGACTAAACCGACGGCCTAGAACTTAAAAACCTGATTGCTTATTGTTCAGAAGCAGCTCCTTCACCTGCAATTCTTCCGAATGTGAAGATATCTGCAATAGCATTTCCGCCGATACGGTTGCTTCCGTGGATACCGCCTGTGACTTCCCCGGCTGCATACAGACCCGGAATCACATTTCCGTCGCGGTCAAGTACTTGAGCCTTCGTATTGATCTTGGCGCCCCCCATTGTGTGATGGCGGCACATTCCAATCGGACCCGCATAGAAGGGAGCCTTGACGATCTTGTGGCTCAGCATAATCGGAGTGCGGCCGAGAGGATCTTTCTTCGAATCAACCATGGCGTTGTATTCATTGATCGTTGCGACCATAACTTCCGGCGGTACTTTGATGAGTTTTGCGAGTTCTTCAATCGTGTCTGCTTTGAACAGGGTGCCGTTTTCCAGGGCACGATGGTTCATTTCGTTGTAATACTCATTGTTCTTATCAAATCCGTCTGTATCGCAAACAGGGAAGACCGTCTGGTCGGTTTGTGCCAAAGTGGCGTCACGAATTACGTCGCGGCGAGCATCTTCAGCAACATATCTCTTGCCTTCCTTGTTGAGGAAGATGGTGTATTCGATAGCTTGGAAGATATCGGCTGTGTGCTTGTAGCCGGGGGCTGTCCAAGGAATGCACTGGATGTAATCCAAACCGACGGCTAAACCGCCGATGCCCTGGATACATTTGAGCACTTCACCGGTAGAGCCTGGCTGGTTCGTCGTGTTGAGTTTTGTCAGACGCGGGTCAAAGTACGAGCACATTGTCGGGTTTGCAGCGAAGCCGCCTGCTGCGGCAACGACAGCCTTGTTGGCTTTCCAAAACTCCTTTTTGCCGTCTTTGAGTTCAACTTCAACACCCAAGACACGGCCGGAGTCCGGTTTTTCACGAATGATTCCGACGACTTTGTGGTTAGTCAAAACCGGAAGACCAATCTTGTTGGCGTAGTTCATGCAAGCTTTGATGTAGTCTCCGCCGCTCTGACCCACAGGATTGCGGCAGCGTGGCCACAGACCGCCATAGATCTGGTAGATGCCTGGTTTGAACTGAACGCCAACTTTCTTAAGCCATTCGACGCTCTGAGGAACGTTTTCGCACAATGTGGCGACGAGAGCAGGGTCGGCACGGTAATCGCCCGCAGCCATCGTTTGTTTGGTATGGAGCTGAGGAGAATCCACAATGCCTGCTTTCTTGTAATCTGCTTCTACAGCTGCATTTAAGCCGCCTCCGCTAACCATAGTATTGCCGCCTGGAATGGAAAGTTTTTCCAAAACGACAGCATTTGCGCCTTTTTCCTTAGCGACTATGCCTGCAGAAAGGCCGGCACCGCCGGAGCCGATGACAATGATGTCATAGGTTTTATCCCAAGTGGTGGGTGTCGAGCAAGGATTGGCTGCATGAGCAAATGTGGAAATGGAGGCGGCAGCAGAGGCTGCACCCCCAACAAGAAATGATCTTCTGTTGAGTGTCATCCTGTTCTCCTTGGAAGTAGGTGATTTCAGTTTACGCTTTCGTACAAAAGAGACAATTAGGGTTAAGTCCCTTGTGTGCTAACGAGTTTTGTTATTCATTTTTTGAACAAAAATAAATAATTAAGAAAGTTTTTAGACTAATTTTCATTTGCCGATGAAATTACCCCATTATTTCCTTCTGTTTTTCTTCAATAAAGAAAAAAGAGGTGTGTTTTCAAAATCAACTCGTTAAATCCCCCTAATTTTCTTCTTAGAACTAGAGAAAAATACGGAGACTTCAGATTTTCTAGTCAGTTCTAAAATGATCGAGCTGTCAATTTCATTGTTTCTACAAAAAAATAAAGGCTCAAATGTCCAAGGCGCTCCACATTCATCCCAAAGACAATACGGCAGTCTGTACCTCAGAAGTCAAAGCCGGAGAAGAAGTCGAAATCATTGATTCCGACGGTTCTAGAAGTTTTATCAAAGCAGAAAGTTCGATTCCTTTCTGCAACAAGATTGCTTTGACCGATATCCAGGAAGGCGAAGAGGTTTTCAAGTACGGTGAAGTTATCGGCAAAGCGACTGTGTTTATTCCTAAGGGAACGCTGGTAAATCATCTCAATATCGCGAGCCAGCCGCGTTCCTATGCTGATGAGTACGTCATAGAAGGAGAACAAAAATGAAATTTCTAGGATTCAAACGCAAAGACGGCTCTGTTGGTGTGCGTAATCACGTTCTCATTCTTCCTTCCTGCGCGTGCGCTTCAGAAACTTGCCGCGTAGTTGCCTCTCAAGTCTTAGGTACCTAAAAGTAGGCTAAAGGTCACATCAGAATTCTACGGACTGACCTTTAGCTGAGTCTGCGGCTTATCTTCAAACCC
>ENA-UPXC01001642-UPXC01001642.1-human-gut-metagenome-genome-assembly--contig:-NODE-1642-length-30503-cov-15.518044_pt1 | contig 30503 bp, 28 predicted proteins | sample MGYA00250047_ERZ773371 | MGnify/ENA primary metagenome ERZ773371 (study PRJEB29103, sample SAMN06111975) | human gut metagenome | biome: human gut; feature: ankylosing spondylitis patient; material... | reverse complement strand
TCTGCTTTTTCCTTTCTTCATATTGACCTCCATTCATTTTGCTTTGCTGATATGGTCATATTCTATTTTCAATGTACACTACATCTCCAAAATATTACATCCGTAAGATTTTGAAGTAAAAAAATTTCTCTTTGATGAGTATATCGTACTATACATTCCTCCTCCCTTTTTATTACATGTGTAAGATTTCACAACAAAAAAATATCGTTCGAACTCCTGTTGCACTTGTGTAAATATTACATCAGTAAGATTTAGAAGTCAAGTTATCTTTATATAAAAAGGCTTCTGCCGGAAGGCATCATACATTTTCGCAAAAGTGATACCTTTTAGCAAAAGCCTATTATTCAGCAGAGTCTCAAAACACCCCACTGTTTTAATATTCAAATGTTTCATTCAAAAGACCTGAAAACACACATTCATTTTCTCCCCTTAATATCCTACAAACCGCAGAAAATCAAGGTTCCTTTGAAAGCAGACAAACGGTTTCAATATTCCCCTGAACTTTGATTTTATACTGCATAGCGAAAGTATGCAATAGATTTTCAAAGTGGGGTAATGGTTTTATCCCCTCTGTTTCCCTAATTATTTCAAATCTAAAACCTTCTCTATTTTCATCTTCTTTTTTTCAATCATCTTGGCAATAAATTCATCATAGGACTCTTTAGGGTAATATGGGTTATTTTGTGGTGTTCCCGCCAAAGTTCCAAATGCACTCATGTTCTTAAATAAATTACTAATCACCGAAGACGAATACATCTGAGATGACATATTTTTATATAATGTATTTAATTGCTTTAAATGTTCTTCCAGATGCAAACTTGACTGTTCAACATACGTTGCTTCTAATCTTTTGTCCAACATCTCATTTATTTCATAAGAATTAGCCTTTACTGTTTTTGTTCCTCTACGAAAAAATATACTCCCGGCTTCTGCCGAATTACTATCCTTTTCCCAAATATATGGTAAATTTATATCCTCTGAATAAATAAGGATTAGTTGAAAAAGCCTTCCTTTCAATTTACTATAACTTTCATTTGAAAAGTCAAAGTCTGCTATTTCAAATTTAATTGTTTCTGGTAAAAATTTTGCCATCTTACTATGTATTTTTTCTTTATCTTCTATTTTAGATAAACCAATACTCTCTAATGTTCCATCCTCATTTTCTTTTACTCCAAGTATTATTGCCCCTCCACCCGAGTTAGCAATTCCTAATAGTATTTCTGCTAATTTCTGTGCCTCAATCCATTGTACCTTAAAATCTAAATTATCCTGTTCTCCAAGACCATTATCTAAAATATCAATAAAGTTCTCTCTCGTTGGATTCTGAAGAACATCATAAACCATTTCTTTAATCTTTCCGCTATTAAAATTATCCATATATTTTCATCCTCCAATCGTGATGTTCTTTCGTCAAAAAGTATCCTTTCGCCAAAATGTATATTTCTTATTCCCAAAAGCATATCCCCTGGGGTAAACCTCCAGCTATATCATCACTCTACGGAAACAGAAACACACATCTATTTTATTCCCAAAATGGCGAAATCCTTTTATTTATTGGGCTTTTCTCGACAGAAGGCAGACTGTTTCCACATGTTTCGTAAATGGAAACATGTCGCAAGGCTGGCACTCGACAGCCTGATACCCATGTCTTGTGAGATATTTTAAATCTCTCGCAAGTGTCTCCGGGTTGCATGACACGTAGACCACTTTTTTCGGTGCAAGTTTTACTACTGAGGATAAAAATGCCTCATCGCTTCCCGCTCTCGGTGGATCCATGAATACGACATCCACTTTTTTGTTCTGCTCAGAAAGCTCTACCATAAATTTTCCGGCATCTGCATTATAGAACTGTTCATTTTTGATATTGTTCCGTTTTGCATTGATGACCGCATCCTTCACAGCATCACGGTTTAACTCCACGCCGATCACTTCTTTTGCCTGGGACGCAGCGATCAGACCGATCGTTCCGGTTCCACAATATGCATCGATCACTTTCTCTTTTCCGGTCAGTCCCGCATATGTGATCGCTTTGTTATAAAGGATCTCTGTCTGTACCGGATTCACCTGATAAAATGATTTTGGCGAAATACGGAAGGTACAGCCACAGAGCGTATCCTCAATATAACCTTTTCCATAAATAACAGTTTCCTTTTCTCCAAGAACCATGCTGGTCTGTTTATCATTTATGTTAACCACAACTGTAGTTATTTCAGGATGAAGCTTCCGCAATGCTTTCACAAAATTGTTTTTGGATGGAAGAATCGGGGAACCGAGCACCAGCACTACCATCACCTCGCCGCTGTGAAAACCACGGCGCACGAGAACGTGCCGGAGCAGACCGTATCCGGTGTCCTCATCATATGTTTTTATTTTAAATGAATGAAGAAGTCCTCTGATATCGCGGATGATCGCACTCGATAACTCATCCTCGATTTCACAGGAATCAATATTGATGACTTCATGGGTTCCGGCCTTGTATACACCAGAAATCACGCCGCCCGGTGCTGCCTTCGCATGTCCGTTGCCTGCGGTACGTCTGCCGCCGTTTGCATGTTTTCCCCTGCGCTCCACATCAAACACTGCGTGTACTTTATTTCTGTAATGATACGGATTTTCCATTCCGATGATCGGCAGGACTTTACAGTAATCCCCAATGCTTTTGCGCACATAGGTCTGTTTTTCCTGCAGCTGTTGTTCATAGGACATTCCCTGATAATCACAGCCGCCACATTTTTTTGCATACGGACAGGCTGCTGCCGGTTTCTTTTTTTGTTTCTCTGATTTCCATGTGTATTTTTTCTGCAATGCTCCCGCATTATCTATGATTTTTTTCTTTCCTTTTGTCTGCATGACTGCTCCTTTTATTTTGGCTTGTTACTTTTCATCTCTATGTGTTTATGCTATCATAGGAACCCATAAGAATCAAAATATTTTTAGTGAGGTTATGAATATGAATTTTATTAAGAAAAATTGGAAAGGTGTACTGTTATGCCTGATAATCGCGATTCCAAGCTGGATTTTAGGAAAAATTTTCCCAATTATAGGTGGTCCTGTCTTTGCGATCCTCCTAGGAATGGTCATTACATTATTGGTCAGCGATAAATCTGCTCTGCAGAGCGGCATCACATTTGTATCCAAAAAGATCCTGCAATATGCTGTTATTTTACTTGGTTTTGGAATGAATCTCTCTGTCATCCTGCAGACAGGAAAACAATCGTTTCCAATCATTCTTGCAACGATCACAACATCCCTTGTTGTTGCCTGGGTATTACATAAAATCCTTCATGTTCCCGGAAAAATCTCCACACTCATCGGTGTAGGTTCCTCGATCTGCGGAGGCTCCGCAATTGCAGCTACTGCTCCTGTTATTGACGCTGATGATGAGGAAGTTGCACAATCAATTTCTGTCATTTTCTTTTTCAATATGCTTGCCGCTTTATTTTTTCCTATGCTTGGCACCGTTCTCGGTTTTTCCCAGACAAGCGGAGAAGCTTTCGGTATTTTTGCCGGAACTGCTGTGAATGACACCTCTTCCGTTACCGCCGCTGCCTCCACCTGGGATTCCATGTACAACCTTGGTTCGGCGACTTTGGATAAAGCTGTCACCGTAAAACTTACAAGAACACTGGCAATTATTCCAATCACGCTTGTCCTTGCTTTTCTTCGAACCAGAAGGGAACAAACGGATCATAATAAAGTGGATTTTAAAAAGATTTTTCCAATGTTCATTCTCTATTTTATAATTGCATCCATTATTACAACAATAGCAGTGAACTTCGGTGTTCCTGCAGCTGTTTTCAATCCGCTAAAAACTTTGAGCAAGTTTTTCATCGTTCTTGCCATGAGTGCAATTGGTCTGAATACCAATATTGTGAAATTAGTGAAAACAGGAGCCAAGCCTTTGCTTCTTGGATTCAGCTGCTGGATCGGTATTACCTGTATGAGTTTGCTGATGCAACACGTATTAGGTCTGTGGTAAAATTATGAATCTTTTTGATAGGAGGAAGCGGTTTTCGCTCCTTCTATTTTTGTATTCTGGCAAATAGAAGCGCTATCGCCATCAGAAAGCATCCCACAAACACAAAGCACCACTGGATTCCGATTTTCGTCAAAAATGCTGAGGCTGACAGCGTCAGAATCTCCACCAGATTCACGCCCATATTAAGCACAGACAGCGTTGCCGCACGCTGGCTGCCACACTCCGCTTCGTCCACAAACTGATTTTCCAGATCCATCAGCAGGTATTCCGGAAGATTTAAAAGCAACGGCAATATCAGCATTAGAAGCAGTACGGCTGCCCTGAATTTTACCACTCCAAAAAGAAGAAATGCCACCCCTGCTGTGGCAGCTGTAACTGCGGGCAGTTTTTCCCTACTGGACTTTCCGTTTTTTCCGTCAGACAATTTTCCTAAAATGGGTTCTGCCAGCATCTGTACGGCTGAATAGCTCAAAATGATCAATGACATCCATTCTACCGGCAAACCGCAGTTTTCAAGTTTTACCACATAAAAGAAGTTGATCAGAAGCCATGCGATACTGAAAATCGCCAGCGAAATCACAAACAGAACTGCTTTTTTGTTTTTAAATATCGCTAAAATCTGCCGTATCGAATCCTTTTCCTGCTTTTTCTGCATAGTATCACCGCTATTCTCCTGCTGTCTGATGTCTGCCTGAAGCCGCATTTCTTTTCTATCTGCAATTATGGTTTTACTGCTTTCACTTCTCAGGAAAAACGAACATACAACCGCTATAATATCCATGACTACAGTTATAATCAGTAAACCTTCCATACCGCTTATTTTATAAATCCCGGCACACGCAACTGTACTGATGATAAAACCTGCTGTTCCGAAATTTCCTGCGTGTGCCGTTTTTGCAAGATATCCGTTTTCTCCATACAGAGCGTACAAATACGCGCTTCCCGTCCCGGAGGTAAAGCACGCCGCAATTCCCTCTACAACTGCCTCCACGACGAACAGTGCAAGTGACCGGCTCACAAAGGCTGCAAGCAATAAACTTCTCGCACCAAGCAATAACATCTGCGCCAAAATCAGTGATTTCCGGTATCCAATTTTATCTGTTATAAATCCTGTTGGAATTTCCCCCAGAAAAATCACGCCTGACAATAATGCCTGAAGGAGGAAAAATATGTGTTCCGACACACCAGCCTGCGTTCTTACCAGCAACGCAACCGGCGCAAAAAAGACAAGTCCATTCAAAAAACAGACTCCATCATAACTATCAAATTTTAATTTTTTCATGAGATATCTCCTTTTTTTCTAATTCATAATCAGTTGACCGATCTTCTTTTTTGTAACCAAAAAAAGATTACATCTGTCTGTAACCTGATTTAAAAACTGTGCCATCTTTGATCTCTGCCAGTTTTTCCATCATTGAATTAGAAAAAATTCAATGTCTCATGTATCTGATAACCTCCGGAGCCTTACTTTTAAAATATACTGTTATTTAAAAACTGTATCAGTGAGAAATGTTCACTGACGTAATTTATACTAACATAACGTATTTCAAATTACAAGTTTCAGTGCCCCTCTCACTTATATACCACCTCTGGAGCTATAATAACAACTCTGCCATAACAAGACACATCAGGAAACAATTGTTTCTTTTCCAGATCCATTCCAAATAAAGGCTTTCGACCGTGCTCTTCTCGCACTGCTTTAATATTTTTTCATCACTTTGCAGTGTTTTCAAATTCTCCTTCCAACCGGAAAAATCGGACCATTTTCCCGGAATCAAGTCTGTAAACCAGCTTAGATTTCGTTTGTATTCGTAATGAAGGATCTGACCGTCTAATCCATATCTGCTGATAAATTCTGCCGCAGTCCTGTTAATCGCTTTCGACTTGTCTGTATAGAGCAGACTGATTTTGTCATAGCAGATTTCCTGTTGATTATTTTCTGATGAGCCTATCTGCTGGTTTCCGTTGCTTCCAGTTTGTGTTCCGGAAGCTGTCTCATCGTTTGCAGCGCTCTGACATAGCATTATATTTTGTGGTTCTTTTACGATACCGCGCACAGTAAGCTCTCTTCCGTTGTATAGGATCTGCTGTCCTTCCACCTCTGTTCCACCAAACAACTGCTCCGCTAAGGATGCACCTAGGATGCAGCCCTCTGTGTCGCTTTCCGGCAGATTTTTTCCCCACGGAAGGACGGAGTGGGAATCTCCACAGAGTAACAAAATATCCGCTTTGCTGCTCCGTTCGTTTATCGTAGCACGAACTGTCTGATTTTTCTGCTCTGTCCACGCTGTGAATATCTCTGCGGATGCCGTATCCTGCCGGATTGACGATATTTCGCTCTGGGTAAACTTGTCTTCCCCAGACTGGATTGTGATGATATTGGAAAAATCCTCTGTTTTATTATGATAAACGCATGCAAATACCAAAAATACAGCTCCAAATAATCCAAAAGCCAGACTTGCGATCCTTTTTCTGTAACTTATTTTTTTCATTGTTCTGTCCTTACTCCGTCATCCGCACAACATCCCCGTTTCCAACCGTCCGATCAGAATCTGTGATAATCTGGCAGTCCGCACTCAGTGAGTTTCCGCTTACCGCTGCATAACTGCTGTTTTTATCTAAAATCTGCACTTCCGCCTTCCTCGCGATATACTGCTCTCCGAGCACTGTATTTTCCGTCTCTAAGAGTAACACATACGCTTTGTTATTTTCCTGCCAAACAGCTGTAACTGGCACAAGGTAATCATAGCTTTCCGATTTTCTTGTGGCAGTCATCTGTGCGCTCTCACCCGGCAAGAAATCATCCCCCTGCATAGCAATTGACACTTTTATGCTGCTTCCGTCTTCCGATGTTTCCAGGGAAACAATGCTGCAATCAGACGTTTCCTTACCGACACCGGTAATCGTTGCATTATCTCCCACTGAGAGATATTCCCTGTTTTTGCTGTCCGTTGTCGTAGTAAAAAAAAGTCCACTCTGCTCATCGCTCATGACAACTGCCGCCGTGTCTGTTGTTTTCTGCCCGGTTTCCACACATACTTTTGTAATAATCCCGGAGGATGGTGCAGTTATCTCTCCGTTCTGCTGCTTTAGGGTTTTCAGCTTTTCTAACTGTTTCTGGTACTGCTCTAAAGAAATGGCGTTGATTTCCTGCGTGTGATCGATGTCTGCAGACAGACCTGCATCTTCTACCGCGCGCTCTGCGGCTTTCTTTGCATCCTCTGCAGTACTTGTACTGGATTCCAGCTGTTCCTGCTTCTCCTCTAATGCGACGCTGGCAGAGTCAAGTGCCGCCTGCTTTTCAGTAACTTTTGCCTGAATTGTGTCGTATGTGTTCTGCTTTTCCTGCACAGCTTCTTCTAACTGCTGGAGCTTCTGTGTTATGGTTGAATTTGTAGTATTATCCTGTTCATTCTTGCCAGAAGCATCAGAGTCTGCCGCGTCTTTCGGCTGATCTGCGGTATCTTTACTTTGCTCTGCCGCAGCTGCATCCTTCACATTTTGCAGTTCCTCTTTGACTGCATTCAGCTCCTTCTCCGCCTGTGCGAGTGCATCCTTCGCACTGTTTAATTCCTTCTCTGCCTGACTTTTCGCATCCGCCGCTTTCTGCAATGCCTCATTTGCCTTCCCATCGGAAACTGTATTCTTCGCTATCGTTTCCTCATAATCTTCCTGCGCACGCTTTAACTCCAGCTGCTGCTTTGCGTCTGCCTGCGCTTTATTTTTCTTCAGGGAATCATTTTCAAGCTGAAGCTTTTTGATCTGGTTCTGCAGCTCATAAATCTGATCTTCCAGACTGTCCATATCAAGTGCAAAAAGAGTTTCTCCTTCCCCGATGCTTTCTCCTGTATGCACATTGACCTGTGCAACCAGAATTCCTTCCTCTGTGACAATCGCTTTCTCGCCGCCTGCCTCCACGGTTCCCGATGCCATAACCGTGTGCTCGATCTTTCCGGATGACGGAGCTGATGCCGTTACCTGTGGGACAGTGATGGATGCCACCACCCGCGATGCAATCGTGAAAACCAGCATGACCGCAAGTAAACCAGCCAGCCCTTTTAACCAGAAAATTCCCGATTTTCCGGTTACTGCTATTTCATTTTCAAAATTTTTGTTTTTTCTTATATTTTTCATATTCTCAATTACATTCTGCTCCTGCACTATTCCTTCGCTCCCGCCATCGCAATTCCCTGCTCCAGATAGTCCTGTCCTGCCAGAAAAACAAACATCGCTGGCAGGATCGTCACCAGTGATGCACAGAGTGAAAATCCTGCGTTCTGGCTCGTGATCTTCGGCAGAAAAAGTGACAACGGCCAGAGACTTTTTGTTTTCAAAAACGTCATCGGCTGCTCTAACATGCTAAAACAGTCCAAAAACGAAAATACCAGTGCCGACAGGATGCCCGGACTTCCAAGCGGTATGCCGATCCGCAAAAAAATCTGGAATTCTCCCGCCCCGTCCATACGTGCCGCCTCCATGACATTTTCCGGTATTCCACGGAAAAAGCGGTACATAATAAAGACGGAAAACGTTGCAAAAATTCCGGGCAAAACGACTGACTGCGGTCTGTCCAGCATTCCCAGACGGTTTAACACCAGATACTGCGACAACATCGTGACCTGAAACGGCATCATCATCACGAGAATGAACAGCCGGTAAACTGTTTTTCTTCCGCGGAAAGAATACCGCGCCAGCCCCCACGCTGCCGGCATGCCAAAAAGCATCTGCCCTGCCAGAATTGCCCCCGTGTAAAAAATCGAGTTCCAGAACATCTGAAAATATTCTGGCGAATCGAAAAGAAGCTCCACAACATTCTGCAACGTCGGGTATTGTGGCAGAAGATGCCAGATTGCAAGCCCTTCTCCCTTTCCGAGTGCAGGTGCGATGCACGTATAGATTTCATGGTTTCCCATAAAAGTGCCGACAAGCAGAAAGAGAACCGGAGCAAGACACAAGCCTGCCGCCAGAATCAGTATTCCTGTTATTATTATTCTCTTCATGAGATTCTTCTTTCTGTATTTATATTGTACATCTTCCTTTTTATCTGCTGTCTCCTGTTCATTATCCTTCTCTCTCCCAGCTTCGCTCAAGTAACAGCACAAACACCGCAATTACAAACGCGAGCATCACAGATGCCGCCGCCATCTTATCTACCGAGAGCGTCTGGAACCAGTTGTTGAACACATGCTGCAACAGATAAATATTTTCCTGCGGATAGCTGCCTGCTGCCATGTAAACCTCCCGGAACGCTTTAAATGAATTTAAAACCGACAAAATGACAACGGTAAATGCCACCGGACGGAGATTCGGAAGTGTGATATAGAAAAACGTTTTCCATTTTCCGGCTCCGTCCACCTCTGCCGCCTCATAAATCCCCTGTGGGATTGCGGAAAGCCCCGCCATCCAGAGCACGATATCATACCCTAAATATTTCCAGACATAGCTGAATACAAGGATTCCAAAAGCTGCATCGGTGTTCATCCAGTCTACCTCCTGCACCGACAAAACGTTTAAAATCTGCCCGATTCCGCTCATTCCTAACAGCGTATGGATCACACTGTTCACAAATCCGTGGCTGTCAAAAAGAATCTTCCACAGTACGACCACACTTGCCGCCGGGATTGCCATCGGAAGCAGATACATACTTTTAAGTGCCGCTGCACTGCCCCGGTAAAACTGTTCCATCGTCACATCCCGGTGTTTTTTCTTTTTCTCTGCCAAAATCAAAACCTGCTGCAACAGCATTGCCAGGATCAGCGATAATAGCAACAGGCATGGAATACAGGTGACCACAAAACGCAGTGTATTTTTCGCTGCAAGATTAAACGCATCATTTTTTATCACCTGCACGTAGTTTCTGATCCCGACGAAACTGCCATCCACGGTCTGGAAAAAAGAGCGCCGCACCACATCTGCAAATGGGATCAGTCCAAACACCGATACTCCCAGAAATTCGGGCAATAGAAAATACCAGCCGGGATTTCGCTTTTTTCTGATTTTATGTCTTTTCATCCTCATGCCTTTCTCATAGCCTGCTGCAATCTCCCATCCTCTTCCTTTTTTACTGCTGCTCTGCAAGATATAGATTCACTTTCTTCGTGATCTCATTTACCGTTTCTTCGAGGTTCTGCTCTCCTTTTACATAGCTTGTTCCCTGTTCGATCACAAGATTCTGGATCGTACGGTCTGTGAGTGCTGACTGCTCCACTGCTTCCAGCTGCGCTAAAATCGCATCTGCTTCCTCCTGTGTCATGGAGCGGTATTCAATCGTATAGATTTTGTCGCTTCCATCCCTGTTAAATGCCATGCTTGTTTCCGTCCGTCCCATCAATGCATTGATCTGATCCTTTAAAGCTGCCTCATTCACCGGAATTCCGTTGCTGGAAGCTCCTGCCTCTTTGCCGAGCAATGTTTTCACAAACGCTTTCCCTGCATCCTCATTGCCTCCAGATACCACACCTGCCTGTAAAAATGGGACATAAGAAGAAGTTCCACCATTCGACAACACCCCATAAACCGCTCCGTCCGTCGTACCGGCGCTCAACATCAACTGGAAATCCTCGACATCTGCAATGGTTCCAAATTCCACTTTACATGTCTCTGCAAATAAATCCATGCTGTCTAATGTTCCATAACGGTATCCATCGCACATTCCGCTCTCAAAAAAATTGCCATAAGATTCGATATCTCTGTGATCATCCACATCATAAATACGTTTCACCTGTGTCAGATAATCGGAAACTTTCGTTTCATCCAGACTTCCGTCCTCCTTTACCCAGTTTTGGGAATCTACATTGTAAAAATCAAGCAGTAACTCTTCCGCCATCTTCTGCTGTACCACATAAGTCGTACTTTTGTCCTTTGCCAGGGTTTCAATGCGGTCTGCAAGTGCCTGCGTGGACTTTCCTGCATCTACCGTCTGCTGATCTGACGTGATAAAAGATACTAAGAAACGTGTCGGAATCGCATATATCTTTCCATCCTTTGTGCTGTCTTTCACAATGGAATCCACAAGTCCATCCGAAGCCTTTACCTCATCCACAACATCACTGATATCTGTTAAAATTCCTTTTTCCACATAGCTGTCCACCGGCATTCCATCTAAGATAAGCACATCCGGTCCATTTCCTGCCAGGATATCCGTGCTCAACGTCTTCAATGCGTCCTCTAACGTCACTCCATTATCATCCGTCATGCCAATTTCAAGGTTTACATAAATATCTGCATACTCCTGACGGAAAATATTGACCGCCTGACGCAGCGTATCGGAATCCTGCAATGCATAAATATTGAGTTCCTGATTCAGGTTGGCAGATGCGTCTGCATCGTAGGTGTAGCTGTAGAGTGCACCCTCCATTCCGTTATTTCCTGCCACAAAAAGATGCGTCTCATCCTGCATATACACTCCGTAAAAAATCGCACCGCTGTTGCTCAATGCAGTCTGCTCGCCCTGTACCAGCTCCTCCACAACTGCTCCACCTGTTGTATAGTGGAAAATTCCTTTATAATCTGCAAAAATAATACTGTTATCATTCTCCGCTTTTGCAAACGTCACCGGAAGTCCGGTATCGGTATTTCGATAAACGAGGTTATCATCTGAACAGATCTGCTCAGTCAATGCGGTCAGCTCGTCCGTCTCTTTTCCGGTTGTCGTGTCATAGCAGAGCACCTTGTCACTTGTGACGATATAGCAATTCGTTCCAACCACATCAAAATAAGGAATATAGGTATCCTCATCGATTTCAAATGTCACTGTTTTGCTTCCATCTGTACAGTCAATTCCATACAAACCGCCCACTGTATCGCGCACGATCAGCTGTTTATTACTGTCAAATGCTGCAACTGATACAAAGGCATCTTCTACCGGCATTTCAATGGAAAATGTATGTGTGCTTCCGTCTGCGTCCACAATTGTAGCCGGGCATAATCCGTTTTCCGTATAATCAAGAAATGCAACTGTTCCATCCTCTGCGACTGCGACATTGCTGTAAGAGATATCTTTCAGCGGTGTTGTCTCCCAGTTTCCGCCTCCATCACTGCTTTTTGCCACATAGATGCCATAATCTGCATCCTGCCCTACAACTTCAAGTGTTCCATCTGACAGTGCTTTGAACTGTAAAATACTGTTGATCTCTTCCGGAAGTGCTACTTTTGATTCAATAAATCTTCCTTTGCCGCCTCCTGCGCTGCCATCAGCATTCGTGCCACTGCTTTCTGTTCCATCTGTGCTTCTGGCTGTATTCTTTCCGCAGCCGGTAAGCATTCCTGCTATCAATGTGATCAGAAGAACTAAAACCATTGTGACAACTAGCATGCCTAGTTTTTGCCTGTTTTTTATCTTTGCATTTTTCATTTTGTTTTCATGACCTTTCTTTTTATTTTTCTTTTATAATTGCAGCTCCACAATCATCGCCAGAACAAGCAGCTGTTCCTCTGCTTTGGCATTCTACATGTAGTATTTTTCGTTTCTGGTTTTATCTTACAGAAGAAATCTTAGAAAAATCTTTAAATTTGGCTTTAATTGTTGTCTTTAATTTTATTTTTTGCATTGTATGTACGCTTTGCGTGTGTTATAATACATAAAATTATACGCAATGTGTGTATTTTGTGTATGATTGTTACTTCCTCCACAGGTGCATGCTACGCTGAAATTGCAAATATTTTTGGATCAAAAACAAACGTCATATTATATCAGGAGGTTTTATGGATAGCAGAGAATATTTAATTGAATTGAGAACAAGTACCGGCATGACACGCAGAGAATTCTGCGAATATTTCGAGATTCCTTACCGGACACTTCAGGACTGGGAACTTGGAAACCGGAAAATGCCGGATTATCTGTTACGGCTGATGGCCTATAAAGCTAAAATGGAAAAACTCGGAGGGGAGAAAACGAAAACAAATGAGTAAAATTATAAAAGATACTATTCATGCAAATGGGATAGATATTGGCATTTATACCTCGGATTTTGAAAACGAATACATTTCATTAACAGATATCGCTCGTTATAAAAGCGATGATCCAACTGCTGTAATTCAAAATTGGCTTAGAGGACGAGATGTTCTGGAATTTTTAGGTTTATGGGAGCAACTACATAATCCTAATTTTAAACCCCTCGAATTCGAGGGGTTTAAAATGCAAGCTGGCGCTAATGCTTTCACAATGTCACCAAAAAAATGGATTGAATCCACAAATGCAATTGGCATTGTAAGTAAGTCCGGCCGCTATGGCGGAACATTCGCTCATTCCGACATTGCCTTTGAATTTGCCTCCTGGATTTCTCCTGAATTCAAGCTATACATTATAAAAGATTATAAACGTTTAAAATCAAAGGAAAACAGCCGGTTATCCTTGAATTGGAATCTAAATCGGGAGCTATCCAAATTAAATTACAGAGTTCACACGGATGCAATTAAAGCAAACCTCATTCCACCAGAGCTTACTTCTAAGCAAATTGCATATACATATGCAAGTGAAGCAGACTTATTAAATACCGTTTTATTTGGAATGACCGCAAAAGAGTGGCATGATAAAAATCCTGATAAAAATGGAAATATCAGAGATTATGCCTCTATCTCTCAGCTATTAGTTTTATCTAATATGGAAAGCTACAATGCAATTCTTATAAAACAAGCAAAACCTCAGCCGGAACGAATGCAACTGCTTCATGAATTAGCCGTCCAGCAAATGACTACCCTAAGTGCTCTCGAATTAAACAATCTTCCTGGTATCGAACAGAAATAATCTACAATTTAAAGATTTTTCTAAGATTTCTATGCTATACTCATCCTTATAAATCTCAGGAGACATTATTATGCGTATTTTATTGATTGAAGATGATCTGAATTTTTGTGAAACCCTGCGTTTTCAGTTGGAGCAGGAAGCTTATGAGGTGGATGTATGCCACGACGGACGAGACGGTCTTGACCTCTTCTTACAGGACGCGCACGACATTGTCCTGCTCGACCGCATGCTCCCGACTATGAATGGTCTGCTCGTGCTGCAAAAAGCTAGACAGGCCGGAATTTCCACGCCTGTCATACTGATCACCGCCCTCGGCGAACTTTACGACCGGATTGAAGGACTGGATGCCGGTGCGGATGATTATATTGTAAAACCATTCGCCTTTGAAGAACTGACTGCCCGCATCCGCTCTCTCGGCAGACGCAGCGGTAAATGGGAAGATGACAATTTACTTACTATCTGCGATATCAGTTATGACTGCAACGCAAGACTGCTAAGTGGATCAACAGGCTCCATCCGGCTCTCCGGCCGTGAGGGCAGATTGCTGGAAGTTCTTCTGCGGAGTTTTGAGCTCGTCATCCGCCGTGAAGTTCTTCTTGTCCGTGTCTGGGGCGTGGATGCAGAAGTGGAGGATTGTAACCTCGATACTTACATCCATTATCTGCGCAAGCGGCTCTCCTACGTTGGAAGCACGCTTGCCTTAAAAACCATCCGCGGTGTCGGATATACGCTGGCTTCCTCCTGATCCCTGATTTTCCATATAAGATCATGAAGCTTCTGTATAGCTGCCGTTACTTTTCAATTATTTTATCCTTATTGCAATTTACAGATACCTTTTTTCACTATCTGCTTTATGTACATTATCCGGAGGTTACCTCATGTTTCCACACTTTACCTTTTCCGGCACAACCTATCAGGCTTTGCACCGCAAACTCACTTTATTCTGTACCTGCGTCACACAGATCATTCTCCTTGCCTTAAGTGCTCTGTGTGTTTTTGTTGCAGAAAAAAATATAAAGCAGGGAAACGAAACCGCTTTTCTCACAGAGACAAGTTCTGTCATTTCCCATTTGCAGGAGCAGGATGTCATCTCACACCAGTGGTTAAACCAGTTACAGGAAAACAGTTCTATCCAGATTTATCTTTATGAGAATGGGACTCCACTCTTTTATGACCAGTATCATCAGACAACTGCAGACGAGCAATTATGTGAAAATGCACTTCTCGCCGCAGAAGATCTTACCGGGAACCCTCCTTTTTTCACGAAAAATAAAAGGCTTTCCTCGCATACGGAATATCAGTTCAACTCCGGCGATAACATTCCCTACATTGCATCCGTCGGCAGTATCCCAAAAGGCGGCAGCTACTTAAACTTTCTGATCCTGCGCTCGCTCGCCGAACAGTCTCACCAGATGCTGTCGTTAAGAATTATCGTGATCATTGCAAATATTGCCGCATTTTTACTGCTGTTTCTCTTTTTCCACTTCTTCATCCGAAAAATGTTAGAACCAGTCGAAACTGCACAGAAAAAGCAGACACAATTCATCGCCTCCGCCTCCCACGAGCTACGCACCCCATTAGCGGTTGTCCGCTCCGGCTTGGAATCCGTTGAAAAATGTTCGAATGAAGAGGAGCGAAACCACTTTCTCCATCTGATGTCCGAGGAGACCGTCCACATGAAACGTCTGATCGACGATATGCTGCTGCTCGCAAATTCGGATGCTGACACGCTCACCATCAAACCGGAAGCCTGTCAGCCGGATTTGCTGCTCTTAGACACTTATGAAAAGTTCGAACCACTGGCAAAGAAAAACGGGCTTCACCTTATCCTCACTCTGCCGGAAGAAATTCTCCCGGACTGCTTCTGTGATATCCACCGCACAGAACAGATTTTTTCCATTATCGTGGATAATGCACTCTGTTACACACCATCCGGTGGAAAAGTGACACTCTCCTGCCATGCTGAAAATGAAATGCTTTGTTTTCTATTCGAAGATACCGGATGTGGAATTTCAGAGGAAAAGAAATCCCATATTTTCGAACGATTTTACCGCGCCGATGATGCCCATACCGACAGAGAACACTTTGGACTTGGACTCTGCATTGCGAAAGAGCTCACCGAAAAGCAAAATGGGAACATCCAGGTTGTGGATGCTCCCATTTCCGGCAGCTGCTTTATAGTACAATTGCCATGTGCACTTTAATTTTTATGTAATCTCTGCGCTCTCCTGTCAGATTATATTTTTCCTGCTATTCTACATTTTTCAGTGCCTGATCCATCGGAATACGCTTGATCCTTCTGAAATCCAATACCATAACAAGCAGATATCCGATTAGGATAAACAGGAACATTTTCACATAGCCCAATGTGCTTATGCGGAAAGCGTACCATCCACTGTAGGAAAAGAGCATGATCCTCCAGACAGCCTTCATGATGACGACACCTAAAATCACGCTGGCAGCATCAATCACCACAAGCACGATCGTCGTGGACAGCAGATATAAACTTGCAATCTCCCGATTCTCATAGCCCAGGATTTTTGTCATGGAAATTGCATTTTCGTTCTTCTCGATGATCAGCTTCGTGAGCAGATAAATCAGTACTGCGGATAACAGGATGCACAGATACTGGAAGTAGGTCATATAAGAGCCCATGGAATGATCCAGCTGGTCACACATTTTCGTAATGTCGTGTTCTGTGATGACGGTTGCGATCTCATCCTCATCAATATCTGTGATCTCTGAATCCGAGAGATAGCCTGTGAATGCATCACTGTCCATGTCAAAGATTTCACAATACTGTTCATTTGACAGAAATACTGCCAGCGCCTGACTGTGATCATAGATTCCTGCAACCTCAAACTCATACTGTTTGTTCTCATATTTTTCGTCAAGAACCACTGTGTCGCCCACGCTCAGACTGTATTTATCTGCATAGGAAGCAGAAATATATGCCTCGTTTCCTTTCAGGGCAGACAGGTCACTGATTTTCACATACCGGCTGTCATCCTCGATTCCGTAGACCGAAATCTCCTCATCTAACGTATCACTCTTGTGCTGCAAAGATGTCATATTGAATTTCTCTGCATCTTTATTATCCGTTGTGATAATGTCTCCATCCTCATTCTCATAAGACTTTAACACATACTGGTAGTTCGTAAACATCATATCTGAAACATTGGACTTGTAATAGTCGAGCGTCTCCGGCATACCAACCGCCATTGCAAGCATAATGCCGATAAACCAGATCCCCACAAATAAAATCAGGTAATTCGTCACGTTCTGGAACATGATACGCAGGCGGAAACGGCTTAAAAAGCTCCATTTTGGCAGGCGCATCGCTTTTTTACGTTTTGTTTTTTTCAGATCATGACGCAAAAACTGTAATGGTGTATGCCGCATCATTTTTATAATGACGATGAGATTGACCACAAGCATTAAAACAACCGGAATGATCGTTGTCTTGAAAAAGGCATCCGGGTTCCAGACTGTCTGATAAGTTGGAAGACTGTAGCTGTTATAGTACATGCCGACAACTACATTTTTAAATACGGTATAGCCGAGGATATTTCCAACGCACGCTGCGAGAAGTGTCACGATCACCGGCATGGAAATATAATGTCTGACCAGTTCACCTCTCGTATAACCGGAAGCTCTCAGTGTTCCGATCGTAGAAGCCTCCTTCACGATCGTGTTGCTGATGGTCACTGCAAAAATAAATGCAATGATCACGATCAAAATATCCAGTAAAACACCACCCATAGCTTTGTCTGAACCCATATCATCCGTTGCAAAATTAATAGCCGGATTTGCATAGCGTGGCATATAGTCCTCTAACTCTTTGTCATCACACACTACCTGTGTGAGCAGTGCTTTCATGAAATCATCAGATTTTGCTTTCTGCTCCACTTCATCTGCAGGAGTATCCACATAATTCCATGTGTAAGAATAATGAACAGTTTTATGTAAACTATCAAATCCTTCCTGTGTAACCATAGCCACATCGAATTTGATCGCATCAAACATTATATCCGTTGACTTCTCATGCAGTGTTGCATAATTGACATAGGCGATCAGTCCGACAACTTTGAACCTCTGCCCACTGACAGAAATCTCATCTCCCACTTTGACGCCGACATTGTCTGCATGCATACGGTCAATTGCGATCTCATCCGCTTTTTCCGGAAATGCTCCGTCAAGCAGGCAGGCAAGATCCACGTTATCATTTTTTGCATAGACACGGATATTTCCTTCCGCCTCGCCGTCATTGTTGTAATCTTCCTCCTCATTTCGGAAGAAGTTCTCATATATTTTTACCGGAACTTCTGTAAAATCAGGATCGTTTAACTCATATTTTTCTTCTGCATCAGCATATTTATCATCGATTTCCTTTACGATTTCATCCCACGCCTTGTCGTAGGCTTCCGGGTAAGCCTCATCATAAGCCTCCTGATAGGCAGTATCGTAGGCTTCGTCATGTGCCGACTGGTATGCCTCCTTATAAGCGGTATCATAAGCACTCTGGTAATTTTCTTTTTTTGCTGTGTCATAGGCACTCTGATAAGTTCCGTTCTGTTTTGCCTGTGCAATAGCTCCTGCAAGCATAGCATCCGCACTGTTCTCGTCCAGTCCCTGTGCCAGCAGTGTCTGTATCACCTGTGCACCAAACTGCATATCAAACTGTGCACCAAAGTTTGCGTCAAACTGCTGTTTGAACATACTTTCAAACTGTTCATCGAACTTGGACTGAAATTCAGAATCGAACTCTTCTTTGAATTTTTCCTCAAATTCGGTATTAAACTTATCGGTAAACTCTTTTTCGAATTCATCGTCAAACTTTTCGTCCAGCTCTTTTTTTGCTTTGTCAAGATAATACTGTTTGACGTCCGCTTTTGTTCCTGTCTCGATAGCAGCGAGTAGCGTCTCATCTGCCTTTTTGTTCAGCTCAAAATGTCCATCCTCTAACTTGTATTTTGTCACACCCTCATTTGCTGCAATAAGCATACTCTCATTTGCAACATACATACCGGAAACAAAACCAATTGTAAGAATGAGGAATAATGCCACCACAAGATATTTTTTCCAGTCGCCAAGCAATTCACGCGGAATACGCTTGATGAGCGGATTTTTGATCTTTTTCTTTTTCATAACTGCCACACTCCTTACCACTCAAGATCTGCTGCTGAAATCTTGTGCTCGTTCCTCTCGTTGTGGCGCACGGCTCCATCACGAAGTTTTATAACATGATCTGCCATGTTCTTGATTGCCTCGTTGTGCGTTACCATGATGATCGTATTTCCATATTTTTTGTTTACATCTTCAATCAGTTTTAAAATTTCTTTGGAGGTGTTATAATCCAAAGCTCCGGTTGGCTCATCGCAGAGCAGGATATCCGGGTTTTTCACGATTGCACGACCGATGGAAACACGCTGCTGCTGTCCGCCGGACAACTGATTCGGCAGCTTGTACCGGTGTTCGTAAAGTCCAAGTGTATGTAACAGGTCGTCGATATCCAACGCATTGTCAGAAAGGTACGCTCCGACCTCAATGTTTTCCTTCACGTTCAGATTAGCAATCAGATTGTACATCTGAAATACATAGCCGAGATGTTTTCTGCGGTATTGGGTTAGTTTCTTCTCACTCATATCTTCGAGCTTATCGCCGTTGATCGAGATGTAACCGGAATCGGCACTATCGATTCCTCCGATAATATTTAATAAAGTTGATTTTCCCGAACCGGACGGTCCAAGCAGAACACAGAATTCTCCTTTTGCCACGGAAAAGTTCATTCCGCGCAATACTTCCTGACGTGTTTCTCCACTTCCAAAACCTTTTTTCAGGTCAACGATCTCCAAAAATTTTTTCTCTTCCTCTGACATATGCTCCCCTTCTCAAAAAAACGTATTTGGCAACTGCCATTTTCAATATTTTAGTTAGGCATAACTAATCTTAAGAGAATTATAGCACATGATATCGGGGATACAAGGAAGAGATATAGTTGTTGAGAAATTTTGTCAGTTACAACAAGAATTTTAATTCCATAAATATGATTGCACCATCTATATTTTATGCTATGATACTATTAGTTAGATTTCCATTTTTTACGATATGGAGTGTTTTTATGAATAACCAAAGCGTTATGATCCCTTTGAAAAAATATCAAGTGCTCCCAAAATCTATTGTCTTGAATAAATATAAACACAAAACATTCGAGGAACGCGTTGCTGAATATAACGGTGAAATTTCAGTTTGTGATTTTGATTGGGGAGAACCTGTCGGAAAAGAAATATTATAATTGAGAAACAAGGAGACTTCCATGACCGAAACCCTATCAAAAGCCTGGGCATTATTTGACGCAGGCAATTACACTGATGCAGAAACGCTTTATAAAGAATGTTATGCAAAGATTCCTTCCACCGACCATGACAATTACTGGCAGGTTCTCATGGGATTGATTTATGCAGAAAGCTTTCTAGAACATTTTGCAGAGGCTCGTACCTACGCTTCGCAGTTGATTTCGTGTGCAATTGATCACGAAGAAAAACACATTGCAATCCATCAGGCAGGCATGATCGAACGGATGGCTGGTGCGTATGACAAGGCTATGAACTTATTTTTACAGGAAGAAGCACTCATTGAAAAAAATTTCCCGGATGATGCACTTGCCCGCTCCGCAAATCTCTATGAGCAGGGCTATGTTTCCATGAAGCTTCATGATCTTCCTCTCGCAGAAAAAAACATGCTTTCAGCCTTAGATTTTGCTGAAAAGTCGAACGATCTTATCTCCATCGGCTGTGCTTACCGCGGTCTTGGGGAAATCCTGAAAGCGTCAGAAAAAGCAGAGGATGCGGCTGTCTATTTTGAAAAAGCTATCACCGCTTTCCAGAAAGCCGGAGATACCTACGGTGTGGAAGAAGTAAAAGAACTCATGTCAAAATAACATCTTACATAAACATACTTATGTTCACCACATCCGTTTTTAAATGAAACATGTTTTTCAAAAAATATGCATGTTTAGTTTGACTCTCTGTTCACTTGTACCTTGTTCCAGTAGTGCCTCTCTCTTCGCATCCTGCAATATTCAGATGCGTCTGTCCCCACTGCTGCATCGCTTCAATGATCGGTGCCAGCGTCCTGCCAAAATCCGTCAGACTGTACTCCGTCTTTGGCGGCACAACCGGATAAACTGTTCTCCGGATCAGCCCGTCTTTCTCTAATTCCCGAAGCTGCTGCGTCAACATCTTATCCGTTGCCTTCGGCATTCTTTTATGTAACTCACTATAACGTAACGTCTCCTTCATCAAATGATATAAAATAATTGACTTATATTTTCCGCCGATCATCGACAGTGTTCCCGCAACCGGACATGTAAACTCTTTCTCTGCCATTTTTCTCTCCCTGCAAAATCTTTACTTACTTTTTAGATAGTATATTCCAAAAAAGTGCATACTTGCTAAAAAGTCTAAATAAAATATAATTATAGCATGGATATCCAATAACGCAAGAAAACGATGAAAGGAATAGAATGTTTATGGAATTATTAGATATTATGAACGAACGCTTCTCTGTCAGAAAATACGTTGACAAACCAGTAGAACCTGAAAAACTGGATAAAATTTTAAACGCTGCACACGCAGCCCCTACTGCTGCCAATCAGCAGCCTGTAAAGCTGCTTGTCGTACTGAGTCCGGAAAGTCTTGAAAAACTTGGAAAAGCAGCTAATATTTATGGCGCACCTGTCGCTGTCATTGTCTGTGCCGACAAAACAAAAGCATGGAAACGTCCTTTTGACGGAATGCAGACAACCGACATTGACGCATCCATTTTAACAGACCACATGATGTTAGAAGCTGTCGAACAGGGACTTGGAACTGTCTGGATCTGTTATTTCAAACCGGATGTGCTAAAAGAGGAATTCAAACTTCCTGACTCCTTAGAACCGATCAATATTCTCGCCATCGGTTATGCAGATGCCAGTGTGGTAAAACCAGCCAAAGACCGTATTCCTGTAAAAGAATTAGTGGAATACCTGTAAAATTGTCAAAAATCAAAAGTAAACCGGAGGCAAAGACGATACTCAATCCTGCCTCCGGCTTCTTTTATGCAATTTCTTTGCATTCCTCTCCATCTCATAGCACATACACATTACTCTGTCAAAGTGCAAGTGCAATGCCAGAATTATTATATATTGTTTCCAAGTGTGCAAAAAATCCAACAACTTATACATTTTTCATAATTTTCACCAGCCGGCTCGTGCCAAGCCGGTCTGCGCCAAGCTCAATAAATTTTTCCGCATCCGCAAAAGAAGAGATTCCTCCGGCTGCCTTTACTTTCACGTTTGTGCCAACGTATTGTCTCATCAGTTCCACATCCGAAAAAGTTGCTCCTGCGGTGGAAAATCCGGTGGAGGTCTTAATGAACTCTGCGCCTGCACTCGTCACGATCTCACACATCTTGATTTTCTCCTCATCTGTCAGAAGGCATGTCTCAATGATCACTTTTAAGGTTTTTCCGCTGCATGCCTCATGGATTTTTCGGATTTCCTGCTCGATGTCATCATACCGTTTGTCTTTCAAAAATCCGATATTAATGACCATATCGATCTCGTCGGCTCCGTTTGCGACCGCATCCCTGGTCTCGAAAATTTTCGTCTCCGTTGTGTGGTATCCGTTTGGGAATCCGATCACTGTACAGATCGGCAGTTTCCCAGCGACGTACTCTGCCGCCTGTTTCACATAGCAAGCCGGGATACAGGCAGAAGCGCATCCATATTTTATTCCATCGTCTAAAATCTGCCGGATTTCTTCCCATGTTGCAGTCTGTGAAAGCAGTGTGTGATCTACTCTGCTTAAAATATCTTTTTTATCCATGTTTTTCCTTTCTCCTGCCGGCTGCCCAGGCATCGTATTGCTTACTCATCATGCAAAGATGCATTTCTTGATTTCTGCTATGTTTTGCTTTCTCAATCTGCTGTCACTTCTGCATTTCGCGTTCTTATGTCACTTCAACTCTGCAAGCAATGACGTACCAATCGTACCTTCCGGCATCTGCACACCAAAATTATCTGCGATCGTTGCCCCGATCACTGCAAATGTATCCTGATCTTCAAGCTTTCCTGATCCCTTCATGGAAGGCGAATATGCAACAAACATCACCTGTTCCCTGGTGTGGTCTGTTCCCTTATAGGTTGGATCATTTCCGTGATCTGCCGTAATGATAAGAAGATCATCTTCCCGAAGTACCTTAAGAAGTTCGCCGAGTTTCACGTCAAAGCGTTCTAGTTCCTCTGCGTATCCTTTTACGTTTCTTCTGTGTCCCCAAAGTGCATCAAAATCTACCAGATTCACAAAACAAAGTCCGGTAAAATCGCGCTCTGCGATCTCGATCGTCTGCTCCATTCCATGTACCGAGCTTTTGGACTTATTGGATTCCGTGATTCCTTCCCCGTCAAAAATATCCCGGATTTTTCCGACAGAGATCACATCATATCCGGCGTCTCTTAACGCATTTAATACGGTTCTTCCATATGGCTTTAAGGCATAATCATGACGGTTGCTGGTGCGGACAAACTCACCTTTTTTCTTTCCAACATAAGGTCTTGCAATGACACGCCCAACTTTCCATTCATCTTTCATGGTGATCTCTCTGGCGATCTCACAGCAGCGGTATAGCTCCTTTAGTCCAAACGTTTCCTCGTTTCCACAGATCTGAAGAACCGAATCCGCAGATGTATACACGATCATGTGTCCGGTTGCGATCTCTTCCTCGCCCAGTTCCTCTAAGATTTCGGTTCCGCTGGCACTCTTATTTCCAATGACCTTGTGCCCGGTTCGTTTTTCCAGTTCGTCGATCAGTTCTTTCGGGAAACCATGCTCCGTAAACGTCAGAAATGGTTTTGTAATGTGAAGTCCCATCATTTCCCAGTGTCCGGTCATGGTATCTTTTCCGTTGCTCGCCTCAGAGAGCCTTGTAAAATATCCCATTGGTTTTTCCACCGGTGCGATATTCTTCAGCTCTTTTAAATTGGCAATTCCAAGTTTCTGCATATTCGGAATTGAAAGATTACCCACCGTCTCCGCAATATGTCCTAACGTGTCGGTTCCCGCATCGCCGAAACGTTCTGCATCTTTTGCTCCACCGATTCCACAGGAATCAACTACAATCGTAAAAATCCTACGGTACTTTTTTGCTTCCATGATTCTCACACCCCCATTTTCTGTTCTCCATTGAAATCTGCTTTTCAGGTAAAACTTTTCCCGCTCACGTATTATTTTTCACGGTCTGCCCTGATCAGTCTGCGGATTGCCTCCACGCCGACCGTCACTGCTGCCTCCGTGTCATGAACGATCGGATTATCCATGCCGAGGGCATTGCGCTCCTGATTTCCCATGACAAGAAAATCAGAACCACAGCGGACTTTCAGATGCGCAGCCACAATAAACAATGCCGCTGATTCCATCTCAGACGCCTTGCAGCCCAGACGTTTCCATGCCTCCCACTTATTCAAAAGTTCATAGCTTACCGGCATGCGCTCCGGCTCATGCTGTCCGTAAAATGCATCTTTGCACTGAACTACTCCGGTATGATAAGTAAACCCAAGTTCCTTTGCTGCCGCAACAAGTGCATTTGCCACCTCAAGATCTGCCACTGCCGGATACTCGATCGGTGCATATTCCCTGCTGGTTCCTTCCATGCGGACTGCTCCGGTAGCGATCACAATATCACCGCCCTTGACATCCAGATCGATTCCGCCACATGTTCCAACACGCACAAATGTATCCGCACCGCACTGCACCAGTTCCTCCATCGCAATGGATGCGGACGGTCCGCCAATCCCGGTGGATGTCACACTGACCTTCTCACCTTCCAGATAGCCTGTGTAGGTGACAAACTCCCTGCTGTCTGCCACAAGTTTTGCATCCTCAAAATGTTTTGCGATCTTCTCACACCGCTTCGGATCTCCCGGCAGGATCACATAACGTCCCACATCCCCCGGTCTGATCTGTAAATGATACTGTAACCCAGCTTCTCCTGAATAGTTCTGCATACCTTCCCCACACCTTTCTTTTTATCGGTCGTTTTCCATTCTCCAGCTGATACATCTCTGAAGATATTCTACATACTCCGGATTTTTGCACATGCCTTTTCCCGGAGTATCCGAAATCTTGGCAACATCCATTCCATTACATTTTGTTGTCTTCATGACAATATTTAAAGCAGGAACATCTGTATCGTTGGAAATATAAGTTCCAATTCCAAATGCAAACTTCACTCTGCCTGCAAAATAAGACGCAATCTTATCTGCGCGCTCAAAATCAAGGCTGTCACTAAATAACAGTGTTTTCATTTTCGGATCGATTCCAAGGCTCTCGTAGTGGCGGATCATTTTCTCTCCCCACTCAAATGGATCTCCGCTGTCATGACGCACACCGGAAAACAGTGTAGCATAAGTCAACTGGAAATCTCTTAAGAAGCAGTCTGTTGTAATCGCATCGGTCAATGCCGTTCCATTTAAAATACCGTATTCTTTTACCCACGAATCCAGCGCATACCAGTTTGAATATGCCGGATTGTGCTTATGATTTCCCTGTCCGACACACATGATCCATTCATGCGCCATCGTTCCTACCGGAGTGATGCCATATTTTTTTGCAAGGAAAACATTGGATGTTCCTACAAACGTAGAACCCGGATATTTATTCTCGTTTAATTTTTTCACTGCCAGCTCCTGTGCCCCGGCAGAGAGTCTTCTACGGAGTCCAAATTCGCTGAACAGTCCAAGGTTATACGTACCGTTTTTCAATAAAGTTATTTTTTCATCCAGCTTTTTCTCAAAACTTGCAAGCAGCTCGTCATAATGATATGCCATGCGGAAATAAACTTCATTTACAATGGCAAGTGTCGGAATCTCATACAGGGAAGTGTTCAGCCATGTTCCGAATGTTTCGATCGTCAGTCCACATTCTGCATCCTCCGTAATCTCATAATCTTCATATCGCGGCTGCCACAGTCTTAAGAAATCCACATAGCTTCCCTTCATCCATTTGATCTTATGCAGATATTCCAGCTCCTCTTCTGTGAAACGCAATCCACAGTATGCCTTGATCTGCTCCTTGATCTCCTCCACCATCTCATGGGTAAAGTGAACGTCGGTGTTTCTGCATTTGAAAGACCACGTTGTCTTATAATCAGAAAACTGATGATAAATACACTGTCCCATCGAAAACTTGTACATGTCTGTCTCTAATAAACTTGTGATAATTGGTTCTAATAACATCTTTTTCTCCTCTATTTTCCGTAACGATCACTTCTATGCATCAACCAGACCTGCCTGTTACTTTTCTTTTTACGAACTGCTTTGCGCACGTCTTTTTACTATATTATAACTCTGTGACGGTTTTGACAACAATTTTGTGGAAGAACGGGGCTTGTGGTCTGAAATACGATTTATGCTATAAAGAAAAGAGACTCCCTTTTTCAGAAGCCTCTCCTTACTTAATGCTTTATTATTTTTGCAACTGCTGGGTGATAAGTGTTCTTTCCTTCCCCTTAATTCCAAGCGCGTCAAGTGCCTGGTCTAACGTCCATTTCATGTTGTTCATGAGATTTTGAACTGATGTTATATTTGCCATTAATGCTCTTTCATCCCCATATCTCTCTACAATCTCACTCATTTCCTCATGCCCTCCTTCTTTCTCTTTAAAATGTTTCACACTTTCTGCCAGTTCCCTGTAGTGCATGCACTCCGGATTTTTCTCCCGAAAATCCTGCATTAACTGACCAATCTCATCATTCCCTTTATAATTTCCATTCACGTAAATGATATGTGAGCCGTCACGAAACTGTTCATTCGTTTCTCCTACATATCGTTCTACATGATACAAAGGTAAACCCTTTCGGAACTTGTCATGCTTATAAATATCACATAGGAATCCTTCAGTTCCCTAAATGCCTGTCCCTCCTTGAGCATTCTCGAATCAACCATACTGCTGTGATAACGTGCGCGTCTGACATGTGCTCCTTCTGAATTACCCTGAACTTCAACATCGATCTCCTCACCATTTTCATCCATTGCATCCACATCCAACGTAATATTACGCCCGCCAACCTGATGGTTTTTCATTTCATTCTGCCCTGTCACGCTGATAACCTTAACCTTTTTGCCAAGAATGATACGGAGCAACAATTCCGTTGCTTTGATGTTTTTATCAAACACACGGCTCATCAGATCGTCATCAAATAATGTGAGTTCATTCACAAGCTCATTAACATTCCTCGGATTTTGTCTGAGATTGCTGCTATTCAGTTTTTCTGTCATTTGACCTCATTTCTTCTCTCCCTGTCTAAATAGTAGCACAGTATCCCAGCAGAAACAAATAAAATTCCTATAAAACTTTCAAAATTTCTTTTTCATGATCTTTGGTAAATTCACTTAATTCATAGGAGCGGATTCTCTGATTGACTAATATAGGAAGCACAAATCCATTTTTTACCAGAACCGCCAGTCTGTTAATAATTGTCTTATTTGTAACCGACAATTCTCTACTGACTTCAATCGGAGTAAACTCTCCCCGATAGTTCTTAATCAAAAACTGTAACAGTTCTTTTTCCTTCCCTTTCAGAAATGACAGACTTCCTGCAATATCTTGCTCTTCAGATGCCAACTGTAAATCACAGATTTTTCCAGAATAAAGTTTTACCATCCGCAGAAAATAATGAATCCAGATCTCGGGATGTGGTGGATTCTCTCTTCCGGAATAATACAACGCAGGGAGTCCCATCTGAATGGATTCATAATATTCATCAATATCGTATGCAAAATACTCTTCCAACGATCCGATTCCATTAAATCCGTAGCCGTTCAAATCCATAATATAACCGGATAACAGTCTTGCAGTTCTGCCATTGCCATCTTCAAACGGATGTATTGTCACTAATTGATAATGTACAACTGCTGCTATAATCAGAGGGTGATCATCCGTTGTATTTACATACTCCACCAACTCATCCAGTAATCCGGGAATATCGCAATATTCCGGTGGAATATAATCAGGATTTCCTGTTTTAGAATCATATACAGCAAACAATACTCCCGGCGGCATAGGTCCCCTGAGTCCAATTTTCTCCTTAGAGGCACCTTTTTCCACCAATTTTTGTACATCTAAAATAAGCTTTTTAGAAAATTTTTCTTTTATGCTTACCTTTTTTTCCATTAAATTTTCACTATTTTTACACTATTTTTCATTATTTTCAAGTGTTATTACAAATTCTAACGAATCCATCGCAAAATAATCGTTACTCCGTATCCCCCGGTCAGAGCTATTATTGTCATTACTTCTCCGTATGTATGTGTCTATTACTTACAAAACTCAAATGCCACATAATACACATAATCATTTTTTGAAAGCAAATCTGTTTGGCTGTTTATAAGATCATCTAAAGCCGGAACACTCATTGTGTCATCATCATAAAGAAAGGCAATAAGTGGCTGTTGCTTATTATATCGGATATCTACGACATTTTGTATTTCAGTTGCGGATCTACCATAGTATTCTCGATCCTCTACATTTTCTAAAACAGGAATTTCGGTTGACAACTTACTACCATCTCCAAAAATAATTAGTTTAATTACATAATTGCCAAAATCAGGCACCATTACGATTTCACCACTTTTTGGTGAACCAATATCTTCAAATCCTATTTCAACTTTGTCCTGATTACTTAATTTTCCTGATTCGTATTGATAAATATGTAATCTGAGTTTTTTATATTCATCCGTTGTGACAAACTTGTAAATGAATGCTCCATCTGGTCCAGCAAGCAGTTCTGCTGTCTGCAATTCTATGCTATCCTTTGCAATAGGAGAAATGTAATTCTGTGATTTTTTCAATCGGTATATAATAAATCCGATTACTGCTACCGCACAAATAGATATCACTAGTAATATACATCTCATAACCTTCAGACATTTCTGTTTATTTATATTGTCTCGAATTACTTCAATAATATTTGTTTCTGACTTCTGAATCATGTTCTCTTGGGCTATATCTTCTCCAGCCAGAAATTCATTGAGGCTAATACCAAGAATAGAACAAAGTTCTTTATAAACAGATACATCTGGAAGGCAGACGCCGGTATCACATAGTTAAAGATATTGGTATCATTCAATCAATTTTGCCGATAAAGCGGTAGAAGATTTCTACCTCCTGTTCCCGGCTTCCGTCCTCACCTTTGACCGCTTCATGGACAAGGATTTTTTCAATCAGCGTATTCAAAAGTTCGGCGGTCAGTTCTGTTGGATTGACGCACTCTTTCATCAAGGCAATCCATTTTTCTGCGTCTGCGGCGTTCTGGCTTTCAGTGGCGATAGCGGATTGAAGCCGCTCAATCTTTTCGTCCAGTTCAGCCTGTTCGCTTTGGTACTTCCCGGACAGCATAGAGAAGTTGTATTCCGTGATACGCCCCGCCGCCCAGTCCTCATACATCCGGGCAAACAAAGTATCGACTTCGGCTTTTCGCTTCTCTGCCTTTTTCAGTTCTGCGGCTTGCTTCTTTCTTGCGGCGGCCTGTCCCTTATCAGTGGCATTTAACAGCCGCTTCAAGAGCCGTTCTTCATCATGTTGTACCAGTCCCGACCAGTATTGCAGACGGGAAAGGACATAGGCGTAAAGCACATCATAGCGGATATAGTGCATGGAGCATTGGCGTGTGCCTTGACCGTTCTTGCTACAATGATAGTAACCATAGGGCTTGCTGTTCTGCCTGTTCTCTCCATAGGCCAGCGACCAGCCGCAATCCGCACACTTTATCAGTCCCGCAAAAATCTGTGTCGTACCGTTTTTGCGTTCCCGTCGGCGGCTTGCTATCTGCTCCTGTACCTGCCGGAAAACCTGCTCGCTGATAATCGGCTCCTGCGTGTTTTCCACCCGCACCCATTCACTTTGGGGCTTGCGTACCCTCCGCTTGTTCTTAAAGGAAATATTTGTTTCCCGGTAGTGGATGGTATGGCCGATATAGGTTTCATCTTTCATAATGCTCTTGACCTGCGCTATCGTCCATGCGTAGCTTTTTTCCTCCGGTGCACCCGCATAGATGTTTGCGAAAGTCCCGTCACGCTGGAAGTTGATAAATCCCGGCGTGGGAACCTTTTCCGCAATCAGTATGCTTGTGATACTGGCCGCCCCTCTGCCATGAATGGCAAGGTCAAAAATCTTCTCCACTATCCAGCGGGTTTCCTCGTCGATTATCAGCTTGTTTTTGATTTCCGGGTGTTTCCTGTACCCGATGGGAGCATAGGCGCCGATACGCTGTCCTGTGGCAAACTTCGCTTTGAAAGCGGCCTTTACCTTGCGGCTCGTATCTTTCGCAAACCACTCATTGAACAGGTTTTTGAACGGGACAAAATCGGAAAGCCCTTTTTCTGTGTCCTCATTCTCCGCAACGGCGATGTAGCGCACCCGTTTTTCCGGGAACAGAAATTCCAGATAGTAGTCCATCATCACATGTTCCCGCCCGAAACGGGAAAGGTCTTTCGTGACAATGCAGTTTACTTTTCCGGCTTCCACATCGTCCATCATGCGCTGAAAATCCGGGCGTTCAAAAGCTGACGTTAGATAACGATACTTTTGAAAACACTGGAAAATCAAGGTTTTTCGAGCGACGGACAAGCCGGGTATTGTACTAAAAACTGAATACGACGCAGAAGCGGCGTTTCCCACTCCCTACATGGGAGAACAGGAACGCCGCTTTTTTCATGCCCTTTGTTACGCAGTAGGGGCA